>Ga0209318_1000313_pt1 | contig 49191 bp, 60 predicted proteins | sample RifGroE1_FD_183999 | JGI IMG/M metagenome (GOLD analysis project Ga0209318, IMG submission 183999) | Groundwater microbial communities from Rifle, Colorado, USA - Groundwater E1 (SPAdes) (version 2) | ecosystem: Environmental > Aquatic > Deep subsurface > Groundwater | place: Rifle, Colorado... | reverse complement strand
AAAATTTTCTCGATTCTCTTCGACTTCACCAATTTCGGTCATAACTTCTGCTTTGCAACCAGTTTCTTCCAAAATTTCTCGTTCGAGTGCTTGAGAAATATTTTCGTCTTCTTCCAGTCCCCCACCTGGCAGTTTGTGGTAATCTTTTTTGGAGACAAAAAGCAAAGCGATTTTGTAATCGTTATCCATCAAAACCGCCCGGGCAGCTTCCCGAATTCGAGGCATGCGCCCTTCTTCTTTTACCACAGGCAAATCAAAATCTTTATTTGAGATTGTTTTAAGTAGTTTCATAATTGTTTATATTTTATCTTATCTGATTTTAAAAAGCGATCTGCTGTGCAAACCGCTTAGAATATCATAGACCCTCTATTGAGCGCACGACTCTGGTTCTTGCCGATCCATTTGTTTCTCGTCTGACAAGGTTGCGCACATGTGATGGATCAGTTGTAGATTGATCGCGCAGCCGTGTCACCGCAAGCTCGAGCATTGATCGATAATTCGGCTCGTCATCACCTACAACTTCATATTCTTTTGCTATAATGAACCGTCTTTCCAAGCCATCTTCGATAAGATCTGCCAACTCAACATTGGTTAGATCAGAATTCCTTTCATCTGGTTTCTCGATCGTAATCACCCCTTCCAATATCTTATTTCAAAACCTCTTTGAGATATTTGCCCGTATAGCTTTCTTTGACTTTGGCAACTTCTTCCGGTGTACCAGCGGCGACTAGATGCCCACCTTCATCGCCACCTTCTGGACCCATGTCAATAATGTAGTCGGCTGACTTCATCACATCGACGTTATGTTCTATAACCAAAACAGTATTGCCTTTATCAACAAGTGCCTGTAAGACCGCTAATAACCTTTTTGTGTCCTCAAAATGAAGACCAGTAGTTGGCTCGTCTAATATATATAATGTACGTCCAGTGTCATGTCGGGAGAGCTCAGTGGCAAGCTTAATGCGTTGCGCTTCTCCACCTGAAAGCGTGGTAGCCGGCTGACCTAAATGCATATAGCCCAAGCCAACAGCATCAAGGACTTTTAGTTTATCCATAATCTGTGCTTCGCCAGCAAAGAAAATCAAGGCTTCTTCAACTGACATTTCCAAAACGTCAGAAATGGTTTTATCTTTCCATAAAATTTCCAAAATTTCTTTGTTATATCGTTTACCCTTACATTCCGGACAAGTCACATAAATGTCTGGCAAAAAGTGCATTTCGATTTTTAAAGCGCCATCGCCGCGACAAGTCTCACATCTGCCACCCTTTAAGTTAAAGGAGAATTTGGCTGGATCATATTTTCTGGCAATCGCTTCTGGTGTGCCAGCAAAAAGCTCACGGATTGGCGTGAATAGATTAGTGTAAGTTGCCGGATTAGATCGCGGTGTGCGACCAATTGGTGACTGATCAACAGAAATGACTTTATCTAAATACTTCAAACCGGCAATGGATTTATGTTTGCCTGGATCCTCTTTGGCATGATGAAAATGTTTAGTTAAGGCTTTGGAAAGAATTTCCAGAATAAGAGTTGATTTTCCTGAACCGGAAACACCGGTGACGCAAACAAAGTTGTTCAATGGAATTTCTACATCAACATTTTTAAGATTAAATTCGGCAGCGCCTTTGATAGAAAGTTTTTCTTCTGTTTGAGGTCGTCTTTTTTTCGGCACTTCGATTTTCTTTTTGCCTGAAAGATACTGACCCGTCAAGGAATTCGGATCTTTTTTGATTTGCTCTAGAGTGCCTTCGGCAGTAACATAACCACCGCGGTCGCCCGCGCCTGGACCCATATCAATAATCCAATCGGCGGCTTCAATAGTTGGTTGATCGTGTTCAACAACGACAACCGTATTGCCAAGGTCTTTCAAGATACGAATAGTTTTTAATAATTTATCATGGTCACGCGGATGAAGACCAATTGATGGTTCGTCCAAAACATAAATCACACCCATAAGACCAGTGCCAAGCTGAGTAGCTAAACGAATACGCTGTGCTTCTCCGCCAGCGAGCGTTGAGGCGCTGCGATCTAGGGTTAAGTAGCCTAAGCCGACATCTGACAAATATGATAAACGCTCGTTGACTTCTTTAATAATTTGGCCGGCCACTAGCTTTTCGAAATCACGTAATTTTTTGCTTTCAGGCAACCCTTTGAAATATTCCAAAAGTTTACCGATGTTCATACTGGTGACATCAACAATGTTCTTGTCGTCAACTGTAATATTTAATACTTCAGCACGCAATCTTTGACCTTTACAGGAGGGACAGATTTTTTCCACCATGTATTTTTCGATTTCACTTTTTAAATAAGGAGAGTCAGTTTCGTCGTAGCGACGTTCTAAGTTAGGAATGACACCTTCAAATCCGCCAGTTGGCGGAACGGCCGTATTTTTATCACCATAAAGAATAAGATGCTTAATTTTAGCCGGAAGCTCGCCAACAGGAGTGTCGAGTGAAAATTTATATTTAGCAGCAATTTCTTGTAATGATTTGGTATACCAATTAGCGCGAGAAGTAATTCTGGCCCAAGGACGAATGGCACCTTCTGCCAAAGTTAATCTTGGGTTCGGCCAGACTAATTCCGGATCAACTTCTAATTTAATACCTAAACCTTGGCAAACTGGGCAGGCGCCATAAGGACTATTAAAAGAGAAGATTCTTGGGTGTAGTTCCTCTAGAACCATGCCGCAAGTAGTACAAGTGAAAAGCTGTGAATATTTTTTAGTTACATCAGAAATTAAATCTTTGATTGCAATATTACCTGCGCCCATTTCCAAAGCCCTTGAAATTGCTTTATCAATTTTGGCTGGTTCTTCGGTTTCTTTGCCATCAAAAACGAATTGACCAACAACAGCTTCAATCGTGTGTAATTTACTTTTTTCCAAGGTTAACAGCAAAGCTTCGACTAAATCCATCATTATGCCGTCGATAACCACTTTTTCAACTTTGGCACTACGAAGTTTGTTTAATATATATTTATGCTCACCGGCCTGTTTTTTAACAACAGGCGCTAAGATTAAAATATTGCTTTTAACTTGGGAGAAATCCTTCATAATTGATTGGATTATTTCTTCAGGAGTCTGACGAACGAGTTCTTTGGCACAGGTCGGACAATGAGGATGGCCGATTCTGGCAAATAATATTCTTAAATAGTCATAAATTTCAGTAATAGTCCCAACCGTAGAACGTGGATTTTGCGATGCTGATCTTTGATCAATAGAAATAGCCGGGGAGAGATTTTCGATCAGATCGACGTCTGGTTTTTCTAAATTACCTAAAAACTGTCTGGCATAAGAAGACAATGACTCAACATAACGGCGTTGGCCTTCCATGTATAAGGTATCAAAAGCCAAGGTCGATTTACCCGAGCCGGAAAGACCAGTAATAACAACCAATTGATCTCGAGGAATCGAGACATTGATATTTTTTAGATTGTGGGCTCTCGCACCACTGATTCGAATTTCGTTTTTATTATCCATTTAGCATGACCCTTTAATAATTATATTTGTTGAGTAAAAAATATGCATTAACTTGAAATAGTATAATTTGGGCTTTGCCCAAATTTCCGCATCAATCAGCTATCTGGCGTTTTTACTTGATTGATTATATCACCTTTGTCAATCCTTTTCAAGTCTCGCCGCGGCTCATATATATTTTAAATTAGTTATCAACACTAACAGAAAATCCTTAAAAAGTCAACCATTTGACAAGAAGGGCACAACTTATTAGGATTAGAGTAGTAAAATTTAATTTTGGAGGTATTTAATGATGGGAGACAAAAAACCATTATCAGGTCCAGGCACCATTGTCGGCGCGAACGTTAAATTGGTCGGAACATTGGCTGATGCCAATGAAATTGTCATTCATGGCAGGATTGAAGGAGAAGTCGTTTCAGAAAAATCTGTCGTGGTTTCAGAAACTGCCTTTGTTAAAGGACCAGTAACGGCCGACATGGTTCAAATCGCCGGTGAAGTCCATGGCAGTGTCGTGGCCTCGGGAAAGTTAGAAATTTTGCCAACCGGTAAAATTTTTGGCTCAATTACGACCAAAGATTTGAATATTCGCTCAGGTGCCGTTTTCGTCGGTAAATCAAACATGCCAGAGGGAGAAAAAGGTATTGTCGCTGCTTCAGAACCATCCAAAGATGAAAAAGAAGTTGCCGGAAATGAACCTGATTACGAAGTAGAATAAGCTAGCCCAGAAAGGACAAATGTATTATTACATTTTGGAGTCGGCTAGCAAAAAAAGCGAAAGTTTCCAAGAGAAGGTTAAAAATCTTCTTGGTGATTTGGGAATTGCAGGTGAAACAGTTTCACCGTCACCTGCTCGATCAATTGAAGAATTAGCTTCTCTGGGAATCGTTAAAGGCTATTCAACCATTGTTGCCGTTGGCTCAGAAAAATTAGTAAATAAGATTGCTACAGCCATCATTAATAAAAAAGAAAATAATGATGTAGTTTTGGGTATAATTCCCGATGATTATACTTCCCCTATCGCAAAGAAAATTCATGTCAAAGATTTAAAAGATGCTTGTGAGACCCTAAAATATAGGAAATTAGAAACAACGGACGCCTGTTTTATCGAGCCAAATAAGTATTTTTTAACTGAAGCGGTAATTGAAAGCGCAAAACCAACCGAAGGCTACCTTCTAACCGCCGATATACAGTCAAGCATGATTTTTAACAGAATAGTCATTAAACCAGGTATCGAAATAAGAGTTGAAGATAGTCTATCAAACGAAAACAAAAAGTCCGTTTTTTCATTTTTATTTGGAAAAAAAGAGGTCTCAGAGAACTCGAGCAGTTTTTTCCACGCAAAACGTTTTCAAATTGAAACTCCTGGACAAGTAGTTCCGATTTTGGCTGACGGAGAAATTATCGCCAAGACCCCTATTATTATTCAAAACAGGCCAAAGGTATTGAAAATCATCGTTGCGCGTGATATACTAATTCCGGATGGAAATAGATAAGTTTACATCAGCAAATGAAAGCAACAAAAATCAAACAATTAAATTGCCCCAAAGGCTAATTGTTGATTGTTTTGTATTTAATTTGAAAAATAGTTTTTTAGGAGAATAGTATTAAAGATCTTAAAATTAATGAAGAAATTAAAACCGATCCGATCGTCTTAATCGACGAAGATGGCGGTAGTCACGGCCAAGTTAGTCTTGACCAAGCTCGTTATTTAGCTTACGAAAAAGGCTTGGATTTGGCTTTAATTAACGATAAAGTTAGTCCCCCAGTCGTAAAGATGATGGACTATGGCAAATATATTTACAACCAGACCAAAATGCAGAACAAGCAAAAAGCTAAGGCACATGGGTCTGAATTAAAAGAAGTCCGCTTTGGCATTAAGATAGATACTCACGATTTAGAAGTCAAAATTAATAAGATTAAACAGTTTTTAGATAAAGGCGATAAGGTTAAGGTTACCATTCAACTTCGTGGACGTGAGATGATGTTCCGTGACCGCATGGCTGACCTAATGGAAAAAATTAAAACAGAAACGGGTGGCGTTTTTGATAAACCTGTCGAAAAAATGGGTAATCGATTCTTTGCCACTATGAGTAAAGGAAAATAAGGAAAAAAATAGACAAGCATGCTTGTCGCGGAATTTTTCTAGGAGAAAAATATGAAAGCTAAAACAGTAAAAACAGCCAGCAAGAGAATTACCAATGTCACCAAGACCGGTAAATTAATGCGCCGAAAATTATCAGGGCAGCATTTAACTACCGGAAAATCCAAAAGAACATTGCGTAATTCAACCAAAAAAATGGCCTTAACGCATGCTGATTATCGCAAAATAGCGAAAATGTTACCAAATGGATAAGCATAAGCTTGTATTCTAGTAATTAGTGGGCATGCCTGACGGCAGCCATATGAATATAAATAATAGTTAAATTAGTTTATTTCTAAATTGGAGTGATGAATGGCAAGAGTAAAACGTGGAGTAATGATAAAAAAATCGACAAAAAATACCTTAGCAAAAACTAAGGGTTTTCGTCATGGCCGTAAAAACTTAATTCGTATGGCCAAACAGGCGATTGTTAATGCTGGTAAGTTTGCTTACCGCGACCGCCGAAACAGAAAAAGAAGTTTCAGACAACTTTGGATCATTCAGATTAATGCTGCTTGCGGACTAAATGACATCAAGTACAGCATTTTCATGAAGGGTTTGAAAGATAAAAATATTGAACTCGACCGAAAAGTTTTAGCCGATATTGCCGAAAACAATCCGGAAGAATTTGCCAAAATCGTTGAAAAAGTTAAGACAGCTTAAAAATATAGATATTACAAAAAAAATCGGCACTCGCCGATTTTTTTGAAAAGCACAAATTTGTAGACAAATTTTCATTATGATATATTTAAATTCAAGGAGCTTAAAATGGAAGATTTAAAAGTCCAAGTTTTATTGGAAGCTATAAATCAAAAATTCGATACAATTTCAGAAGCACTTTCTGATATTGCGCCAATGAAAGCTGATATATCAGTACTAAAAGAAGATGTCCATCAATTAAAAGAAGATATGTCTTTAGTTAAATTATCGCTTCAAAATAAGGCCAGTATTAAAAGAGTCGAAAAAATTGAAGCCGATGTCGCTCTCTTACAGCAAAAAATCGCTTAATTAGATCTAGATTTCGATCTCATATACAATATTAAAACGTTTTTTTGGTTTTAAAAAAGGCTACCTAGTAGGAAGCCTTATGTAGATTAGTCACCATCAAGCTCTTTCATGTAATCTTCAAATCTTCTACCTTCTGACTGCATTTCTGCGATTTTGAGTTGATCTCTATTAGCACAACAAGACGAAGGATAGCAAATCTTCTTGCCGTAGTCCCAAGTACAATGTCCAGGTGACGATACGTCTTTCCAATCAAGCCCATGAGGGCATTTTTCTGAATTATCAGGTGTTAAGGGCTCAAAAGCAATAAGATTATCAAGGTGTATTGCCTTCAACCATCCGTTAAAGTAAAGAGAAAAGCCAAAGGAGTCACTTGTTGGCGCATAGGCTTTTCGCTCCATGTCATAATAGATTTTCCCGTCAACCGTCTTCCAGCAAACGACACCCCGTGAATCAGTATCTCTTTCGCCATTTATAATTCCGAGTGCGCCTTCTAAGATTCCAATAAAACGAAAACGTTCAGGATTATCTTTTTGACACTGCTGAAAAAGCTCCTCCATGGTTAGACCGTTTGGATAATTAGTAGCCAAAACCATACAAATAGTGCACGTCCTTGACCAAACTGCCATATCACACCCCCTGTTTTCTACACAAAGACTAACATGAAACCATCTTTTTTTTCAACCCATGAGTACGTTATTTATTTTTTTGCAAATAATCTTTTAACTTTTCGAATGCGATTTTTCGCATACTAATCGAGTTTTTTTCTTCGGTCGTCATTTCGGCAAAAGTTTTATCATAACCATATGGCTGAAAAATCGAGTCCCAGCCAAAACCATTCTCACCGCGAGGTGCAACCATTTTTCCTTTAATAGAACCTTCGAGGAAAGAAATTTCATCTTTATTTTTTGCATAGCCGATAATTACGCTGACTTCTGCCGATTTATCACTAGAATTTTTTACGATTTCCCAAATCCCGTCCTTGCCCAAAAGTTTGATAAACCATTTGGCAAATGGTCCAGGCAATCCGCCAAGTGATTTTACATCAAGATATCCATCTTCGATAATAAATTCTCCCGAATGATGTTTAAAAGCTTCTTCCATTTTCGCTTTAATAATTTTTAGCGGGTCAATTTCTTGAATTTCAATCAAATCCAAATCAAGTCTTTCAATCACCGGCAAAATTGCTTTTGCTTCTCGAAATTTGTTTTCGTTCCCAGTAATAAAATATATCATTTTTCTCCTTTTTAAACTTCAATTTCTAGTCCATCATAAGCAATGACAAAACTTGAGTCGCCAATTTCGTGCACTAGTTTTTGCATCTCTTTATGAGTCCGCCGAGTGTGACCATTATGTGTTAAATATATTTTTCGTAGATTTTTCAAAGGCTTAGTAAGAGCTACCGTTTCATTGATCGAAAGATGACCGCCAAAATTTCGTCCTAAAACCGATCCGTCTAAGATAGCAAACTTAGTATTCTTTAAGTATGGCATCGCCCAGTCAAGATCAGCATAATCCGGTATATAAATAACAGAATTGATTTCCACCCCAACTGTTGGCACCAAGTTAGAGTGTTTAACCTTAAAAGCATGAAAATCAATGCCAAGTAATTTAAAATGCTGGCCAGCCGCTAGCTTAATAATCCTTATATCACGACGTGCCCGCAAAAGATCTTTAATCCCCCCGTTATGATCCGCATGTTCGTGAGTAATCAAAACAGCTTCGAGAGCATCGATCTGTCTTTTACTAAGCTGTTTTAATACATCCGGTGTTGCATCAATCATTATTTTTTTATTAATTAAAACTGACGATCTTAAACGATTGTCATTTTTATCTTTCGATAAACATTGAACACATTCACAGCCTTCGCGAGGAATTGATTCCTCAGAGCTGGTGCCCAAAAATTTAATTATCAGCTTCTTTTCCAACTTGCCAGGCATAAATAGCTACCCCTAGGATTAATAATACATCCGCTAAATTAAAAAAAATGTTCACACCGAAATAATTTATTTGCCAATAATCAACCACACCGCCACGAAAAATCCTATCGATTAAATTACTGACAGCTGCTGCTAAAATAACAACTAAGTTGTAAACTTGCAACCCAGGCCTTTTTATTGTCGCTAAAAACAAAACGATAATAATTATACAGCTAATCCAAAAAAATAAATCCCAGTTTTTGCCCCAACCAAAAATAAATCCTTCATTAAATCTGACAAACAATTGATGATTTAAGACCCACCACTTAACAATTTGATCAATGAGTATCAGGGCGATTATCAATAAATAGGGCAATATTCTTTTAAATTTTAAGTTCTTTACTTTTTTAATCATCGCTTGCGAAATTTTCATTCTATCTTTTCCGAAATTTTTTGTTTGCGCAAGTTACACACATTGAGGCTACAGGAAATGCTTTTAGTCTACCAGGCTCGATTGGTCCCCTGCAAATATCACATATTCCATATTTTTCTTTTTCGATTTTTTTGATCGCGGCTTTAGTATCCTTAATTATATTCTTCAAGTTTCTCTGCAAGCCTAAATTTTCTTGGATCACTTCAACTTCTTGTGCATTTTCATCATCGGAACTACCGTATTCAGGATGCTCTTTCGTCAAGCAATATTGCTCCTCTAACCTCACCAACTCCTTTTCCAAAGCATGTTTTTGTTTGCGCAAGAATAAAGCATCTGTCAAATTTTTAATTACTTCCATTTGGCTTCCTTTCTTTTCCAAACAAATACGATATCGATAAAACAGCAAAAATTAAAACTAGTGCACTTCCTATTTGGCCGGTCTTTAAAAACCAAACGGTGACTGGCTCGTCACGCCAGAAATCGATTACAAAACGGCCGATTGAATATAAACCTAATCCTCCAAAGAATATTATTCCATCCGGCAACTTTTTTTGCTCTTTAATTTTTAGCCCAAAATAAAACAATAAAAATGAAGCGATTAGCGACCAAATACTTTCAAATAATTGTGTAGGGATTCGTCCCCAAATAGATAATTTTGAAATACTCCAAAGACCGTAACTATCCCCGTTCAAAAAACATCCAACGCGTCCAAAAGCCCATCCAACCATCAAACCAATAATCCCAATATCAAACCATTTTAGAACAGGCTCTTTTTTTATTTTTAAAATAAGCAGAGAAACAAGAAGCCCACCGGCAATTCCGCCGTAAGAAACTAAACCACCATGCCAAATATATAGCATCTCTTCAAAAGAAGAAAACTCATTGAAATATAAAATAATATATAAAATTCTTGAACCAAATAGACCGGCAAGAAGAGCGTAAACACAAATATCCAAGATAAAATCTGTTCGCAGATGTTGTTTTTTCGCCATATAAAAAATAGCTAATCCCCCAAAGAGACCGCCAACTGCCATCATCAGGCCATGTGTATACACGCTAAGTTTACCAATTGTAAAAAGGATTGGATACATTTCGCCTCCTATCCTCATTATTTAGATAATTACCGAGATTGTCAAATAACCAATTGCTTAAGAAGGTTAAAAATGCTAAAATTAAAGTAATACTGGACAATTAAGCGCATACCAAGTCGCCAACAAGTTTTCGACAAGGCAACGGTAGACCCGCCCGCATTGATACGCAAAGCGTTGCAGGTGGGGCGCTTCAGGGGCGCATAGCTCAGCGGTAGAGCGCTTGATTCACATTCAAGAGGCCTCTGGTCCGAATCCAGATGCGCCCACCACTTAAGACAAAGGATTTGAATGAAATATTTACTACTTGCCATAATTAATGCGATTTACGGAGTAATGCTTCTACTAACGCTCTCGTCAGATACTCCTGGATATTATCTTGTGCTTATAATCGGACTTGTACTTACTCTCATGGGTATTTTTGGCTTTATTTTTTGGATAAGGATGGCAATTAGTAATAACAAAGATGAAGCCACTGAAAATACTTCTATTGAAAGCTGGTTTAGTTTAATTAAATCTTTTGATATCGTTCTCGTTATTGGCTTACTTTTCAGAGCTGTCATATTACAGCCTTACATAGTTGAAGGCTCGTCGATGGATCCTAATTTCCACGACAAGGAAATCATGCTTGTCGATAAAATCAGTTACCGCTTTCATGAACCACAACGTGGCGATGTTATAATTTTTCACGCTCCCAAAGTGCCTGGCGACGACTATATTAAAAGGATAGTCGGTTTACCTGGTGAAACTATAGTGATAAGCCAAGGAAAGGTTTTTGTAAACGGCATGTTGGCATCGGAAAATTATTTACCAGCTGGTTTAAAAACGGAAAATTTAACTGCTACTGATATTTTTCGCCAAACACTTGGACCTAACGAGTTTTTTGTCTTAGGTGATAATCGAGATAACTCTTCGGATTCGAGGGATTGGGGAATTTTGCCTAAAATAAATATTGTTGGAAGAGCTTGGTATGTTCTAACGCCATGGAACAATCATGGATTCGTTGCTCATAATGCAGCGATATTACAGAAAGACAAATTGATGAAAAATATTATTATTTATGCTTTGCCAAAGGTAGTGAACTTCTAACCTCTTCATCAGTTATCTGATTAAAAACTTTGTAAAAGTTACCCACACTTGAAAAATTTTTAGTTACTCTTAAGGCGATAACTGGATGTCCTTCGCGCACTAATAGTCCTAACGAGTCAGAGGCTGCCACAGGAATTGCAATGATGATTTTTTCTGGCTTCAACCTCGCCAATTCTCTTAAAGCCACTCCCATTGAAAGACCTGTCGCCAAACCATCATCAACCAAAATTACTATCTTACCTTTTAGCAATAAGGGCGGTTTTTCATCTCGGTAGTAAGCTAATCGCCTTTTTATTTCAAAACGCTCATGCTCCACTTGTTCTTTTACATAGTTTGCAAATTCATGATCGCCTATAACTAATTCGTGTTGACTTACGGCTGCGATAGCATATTCAGAATTTAATGGCGCGCCAATTTTACGAACAATTAAAACATCCAATGGTAAATTAAAATAATCGGCAATTTCTTTTGCCACCGGCACTCCACCTCGAGTCAACCCTAATACAAGTGTCTTTCTAGGATTCATCCCGTCCATCAACGTTTCGATCCGTTTGGCTAATTGTTTTCCCGCGTCTTTTCTATCATTAAATTCTTTCATTTGGTTGAATAATACCATGTCTGCTATACTGAAGATACGGAAAAAAATATAAAATGAAAGAGTCGTGTTTATACGAAAAATCGGGTGATTATATGAATTGCAAAACTTGCAATCATTTTTGTCATATTGCGCCTTTAAAGCGCGGGCTATGTGGCTTAAGAGAAAACAACTTTGGTAAGTTAGTCGTTTTAAATTATGGAAGAGTTATCGCTGAACAGATAGACCCGATTGAAAAGAAACCATTATTTCATTTTTTGCCCGGGTCAAAAACACTTTCAATTGCTATGATTGGCTGCAATTTTAATTGCAGCTGGTGCCAGAATGACGATATTTCGCAAATGTCGAAAGAGGCTTCTAGAGATGAGATAGCAAATAAAATTGGTATCGAAATTGCGCCGGCGCAAATAATCGAACATGCACTTAGTTCAAATTGTCCTTCGATTTCTTATACTTACACAGAGCCAACTATATTTTTGGAATTCGCTCTAGATACAATGAAATTAGCAAAGAAAGCTGGATTAAAAAATGTTTGGGTTTCAAATGGCTATTTTAGCACCGAAACCCTGGATTTGATCTCACCACATTTAGACGCGATAAATATTGACCTTAAAGGTTTTGTCGATGAAAATTATTTAAAATATTCTAGTGCTAAACTTCAACCGGTTTTAGACAATATCAAAGACGTATTTAATCGAAAAATACATTTAGAAGTAACAACTTTAATTGTACCAGGCGTAAATGACAACAAAAAACAGCTTACAAGCATCGCAAATTTCATCGCCGAAATATCCAAGGAAATTCCTTGGCATATCAGCAAATTTTTTCCCGCTTATAAAATGATGGATACCGATCCTACACCAAACGAAGTTTTAGATTTGGCTGAAAAAATTGGGATAAATGCCGGACTAAAACATATCCACAAAGGAAACAATTGAACACATCTATAAAATTAGGTAGCTTAAAGTTAAAAAATCCAATTATTTTAGCATCTGGCACTTTTGACAGAAACATAATTAAACACATTGAAGTTAAGAATTTAGGTGCAATTACATCAAAAACAATAACGCTTGAGCCGCGCACGGGTAACCCCTTACCAAATATTGTTAAAACAAAATACGGATTCCTAAATAGTAATGGCTGGAAAAATCCTGGCATTGAAAAATACTTTTCGGAAGAACTTCCTTTTTGGAAAGATGCAGGGGCTGAAGTTATAACAAGTATCGGCGGATTTTCCGATCAAGATTATATTAAATTGGCAAAAATATGTGAAAAAGAAAGCTTACCAGCAATCGAATTGAATGTTTCCTGCGTCAATGTCCATAAGGGATTATCTTATTTAGCCGATAAAAAAGCTTTAATTAGATTAATTAAAAAAGTAAGAAAAGCCTACACTAAAACACTGATTGTTAAATTAGGCGCCAATGTTACAGATGTAGTTGATCTTGCTAAAATTTCTTTAAACAACGGAGCCGATGTCATATCTTTGACAAACACATTCCCTGGCTTGGAAATAGACAATAAGAAAATGGTGGCTAAACTTCCATTAAAAATTGGCGGCTATTCCGGTCCCGCCATTAAACCGATTGCACTACTAGCGGTTTGGCAGGTTTACAAACAGCTAAAATGTGATATTATTGGTGGCGGAGGAATCACAGATTTTTCAGACGCTTTAGATTTTACTTTATGCGGTGCCACTGGTATAAGCATAGGTAGCGGACAATACTTAGATCCGAAAATGGCGGAGAAAATTGTTGATGGCTTCAGAAAATATATAACAATAAATAACATAAAAAATATTAATAAAATCAAAGGGAAAATAATATAGCCAAGCTTACGCTTGTCTCGGAATTTTTCTAGAGGGAAAAATATGAGTTTAAACTTCGCCGGCATTAGTCCACATCCGCCTATAATAGTGCCGGGAATCGGTGAGCAAGAAGATTTGAAAAAAACGGCAGAAACAATTGCTGGAATGAGGAAATTGACTACTGTATTTAACGAAGCGGATATTGATACTTTAATAGTAATCTCGCCGCATGGCTTGATTTATCCGGACAGATACAACATTTGTTCAATGCAAAAATTATTTGGGACCTTTGCCGAATTTCAGCAACCCAATATAGTCGTGGAAGCGGAAAACAATTTGGAATTTGTTGATGTTTTAGCCACCAAATTAGAAGAAGCTAAAATACCGTTTTCACTTTTTGATAATGATGGCGAGTTTTACGAACTAGACCATGGCGCCATGGTTCCTTTGTCTTATTTAAAAAGAAATCAAGAATCAAGCTTTAAAGTAGTACCAATCGCCTATTCTAATCTAAATAGAGCCTCTCATTTTGCATTTGGTCAAGCCATTCGCGATGCTGCTGAAAGTTTTCCTGGGCGCATAGGCATTCTCGCATCCGGTGATCTCTCGCACCAATTATTACAAAATCCAGACGGAAAAAAATTTGATCTACAGCTCGTTGAGGATTTAAAAAATTATAATGTACAGGACATCTTATACTATGAAGATGAATTCATTGAAAACATTGGAGAATGCGGCCTGCGCTCGATAATTGTTTTATTAGGCGCATTGGATGGCATAGAGACAAAGTGTGGTGTTTTATCGTACGAAGGACCATTTGGTGTCGGCTATTTAGTAGCTAACTTTAGTCTTCCGGAGAAATAAAAATGGCAAATATTTATACGGATTTAGTAAAACAAACTGTAGAGGGTTATCTGACAGAAGAAAAATTGCCAACAATAAGTAACCTACCATCTCCGCTAGCGATAAGAAGCAGCGGCTGTTTTGTTTCCATTCATACAAAAGACAAAGATTTACTGCGCGGATGCATTGGGACAATAATGCCAACACATAAAAGCTTGGGTGGCGAAATTATTGCCAACGCAATAGAGGCAGCTTTTCATGATCCCCGCTTCAAGCCAATCGAAAAAAAAGAACTTGATAAATTAAAATACTCAGTTGACGTTTTAGGCAAAATTGAAGCGGTTAAATCAGAAAACGAATTGGACCCAGAAAAATATGGCGTCATTGTTCGCTCAAACGATTTAATCCGTTCCGGATTATTATTGCCAAATTTAGAGGGAATTAAAGACACGGAAACTCAAATTCAAATTGCTCGTGAAAAAGGCGGCATTGCCACAGACGAAGAAGTACTCTTGTACCGGTTTACTGCCGATCGTTATGAATAGCAAAAGGACCTATGCAAATAGCTAAAGTCATTCCAAAAGTTAAAACCTCTGGAGATGGAATTTTTGATTACTCTATCCCACCAGAGATTTTACCGCAAATAAAATGCGGTGTTTTAGTTGAAGTGCCTTTTCATGGAAGAACAATTGAAGCGATAGTAATGGATATTAGGCGCTCGTCGCAAATACAGATTTTAAAACCAATTATAAAAATTATTGACCCTAATCCGGTAATCGATAATTTACATCTAAAACTTGCGAAATGGATGAGCGATTATTATTTGGCCCCGTTGGGACAAACGCTTTTTGAAAATATCGTGCCGTCGGCCAAAAGAACAATTAAGAAAAATGAGTCAGAGATAGCAGTCCAGCCAAGTTCGCTAAACTTAACAAATAATCGATTTTTAATAATAGCTGATTTTTCCAGACGGTTAAAATTTTATCTGCAAGCCATAGAAAAAACAATTAAACGTAAACAATCCGTTTTAATCTTGATACCGGATCTTTCATTGATAGATTACTTTGCACCGAAACTTAAAGACTTAATAATCCTGCACGCTAACTTAACAAAAACAGAAAGATGGATTGCCTGGGACAAAGCACGCAGAAAGCCATTCTCCATCGTGATAGGCTCTCAATCCGCCCTGTTTGCGCCAATTAATAATTTAGGACTCATCATCGTTGATCAATTTGAAAGTCTTTCCTTTAAAAATGATCGCTCACCCCGCTTTTCAACAGTAGAAACCGCTAAGAAATTAACAGAATTTTCAAAAGCTAATCTAATCATCGGAAGCTTAACTCCTGACATTGAAAATTTTTATCAAGCACAAAAAAACTACAAGATTCTTAAACACAATTTTTTAAAACCCAAAATTGAAATAATCGATACCTCGAACGCGAAAAGTATTTTAAGTGAAACGCTTAAAAAAAATATTGAAAAAAATTTATTCGATAAGAAAAAAACTCTTTTAGTTTTTAATCGCAAAGGTGAGGGAAATTATTATACTTGCACTAATTGCAACTGGATTTTTAATTGTAAACAATGCGACTTACCCCTACGTCCGTTTGAAAATAAAGCAGTTTGTCAAAGATGCGATAAAACCTTCGATTTACCAACTAATTGTGAAAAGTGTCACGGCATAAATTTAAAAAAAACAGGCTTAGGCACAAGAAAATTATCGAAAATAATTAAGGATAATTGGCCAAAATCGACAATCATTAATCTTGAAAAAGATGGCGATGAGTTAACAAATGACTTTGATATCGCGATCGCCACTAATTACGCGCTCAAATTAAATTTACCAAAAATTGACCTGGTCGCGATTCTAGACATGGATTCATATTTGTACTTGCCAGATTTTAAAAGCGCAGAAAATGCTTTCGATACTTATTATAAGTTTCTAAAAATATCTGATCAGGGCTTAATCCAGACTTCCCGTCCTGACGCTGGTCTTTCTAAATCGCTTGCCGCCTTAGACTATGAATCATTTTTTAATCATGAAATTAATTTAAGGCGTAAAGAATCATTTCCACCCTTTACAAAAATGATTAACTTAATTTTCCAAAATGAAGATGAAGAAATTTGCAAAAAAGATTCAATTAAAACCGCTAAATCCTTGAACGGACTTAAAAGTAATAGCACTGAAATTGAGTCGTTAGAAATTCTAGGCCCGAATCCAGCATTTGTTTTTAAGAAATTAAATAAGTCCCGTTGGCAAATAATCATTAAACATAAAAATGTACTTCCTGAAAATATCAGAGCATTTTTGTTGAAGCAGCGAAATGTAATTATAGACGTTGACCCGGTAGACTTAATCTGACAATCTGCTAAAATATATTTAGTAGTAAGGAGGCTTGAATTGAAAATTGGGATTGTTTCCGAATGTTTTGATCCAACATTAAATGGTGTGACCGTTTCAATTCACGCCTTTGAAGATATTTTAGAGAAGAATAATGAGATTTATATTCTAGCACCAGAAACGTCCGGTTTTACAGACACACAGAGCAACATATTTCGCTATCCTTCAAGTACATTGTTTGGGCCAAAGGACTACCCAATTGCCTTTCCAATTTTTGCCCCCAGCATAACCAAAAGGGCCAAAGCTTTAGGACTAGATATCATTCATGCCCAACACTCTCTTGGCATGCTCAGTGCCATGGGAAGACACTTGGCGGATGACCTAGACATTCCTATTGTTCACACGTATCACACCTTGCTTGAAGAGTATGTCCATTGGAAGATTGGCTCACCGATTGGCAAATGGTTTGTCAAAAGACGTAGCACCGATTTTTGCAACCAATGTGATCAAATTGTTACACCATCTGAAGCAATGAAGAAAATAATTCTTGGTTATGGGGTCAAGACTCCAATCGAAACGATCCCAACGGGAATCGATCTCAGTGAGTTTCAAAACCCATTTAGTCGAGATGAGCTTTTCCAACAATGGGGTGTGCCAAAGGGTAAAAAATTACTACTATATTTATCACGCGTCGCTAAAGAAAAGAATTTAGACTTTCTTCTTGAAGTGATAAAGAGACTTGTAAAAAGCCGTAATGACTTTCATCTCATTTTAGTTGGCGGAGGTAAAGAGCTACCTATTTACCAAAAAAAGGTCTCTCAGATGGGACTAGATCATGCTATCACCTTCACTGACAAACAAGAGAAAGAAAAAGCCAATCGTTTCTTTGGTGCCGCAGATATTTTCGTGTTTCCCTCGACAAGCGAAACACAAGGCATTGTCATTTCCGAAGCGATGGCAGCGGGCATGCCGGCTGTTGCCGTTAACAAGATGGGGCCAAGCAACATTATCAAGGATCAAGTTGACGGCTACCTTTGTGACTTGAATCTTGATCAATTTATTGGTAGAATTGAAAGCCTGCTCAATGACGATAATCTTCGTTTAAAGTTAGGCGCAGCAGCACGGGAGAACGCCAAAGAATATTCCAAAGAAGCGTCAGCAAGTAAAATGGAAAAGTTATATGAAAGAACCATTGCGAATTATCACTGTTCCTAATCAGTTTTTGCGCGAGGTGACCCAACCCGTCACCTCTTTTAATAATGACTTAAAAGATCAGGCTAAATTGATGACTGATTTTTTGCATAATGAATATGGAGTCGGGCTAGCAGCTAATCAAATTGGTCTTAATAATAGTGTCTTTGTAGTAGAGTTTTTAGACGAAACCGGCAAAAATAATATTCCTTTACAGTTTTTTGTTAATCCAGAAATAGTCGAATATTCAAAAGAACAAAATGAAATGTTTGAAGGGTGCTTATCAATTCCGAAAATCGAGCTATCTATTACTCGTCCGGAGAAAATTAAAGTTAAAGCACAAGATCTCGACGGTAAAAGAATTAAGATTGCCGCCAAGGGGTTACTCGCTCGCATTATTCAACATGAAACTGACCACCTGCGTGGCAAAGTTTTTACAGAACTAGCAAAAGAAAAATTACATCATGAAAATCCAGAACTCAAGAAAATGAAAATTGTTTATATTGGAACTGGCGAATTTTCAGAAATGATTTTACGCGGTTTAATTTTACTCGATTTAAATATCAAATTGATTTTAACTGAAAAAGGTAAGCCCTCTGGCCGAGCACAAAGAATTTGCCTTTCCCCTGTTGGTCAAGCTGCACAGAACTTTAACAAAAAGTTTCTGGAAGTCGAAAAAATTTCTGATTTTACTTTAGAAATAAAAGAGACTGATCCAGATTTAATAATTACAGCTGATTTTGGTAAGCTAATCCCAACAGAGATTATTCAAATACCAAAAATAATGTCAATAGTCACCCATCAGTCACTCTTACCAAAATTTCGCGGGCCATCACCAATTCAAAGTGCGATACTTGCAGGCGAAAAAGAAACCGGTGTAACGATTATAAAAATGTCGCCAGAATTTGATACGGGCGAAATATTAATACAGGAAGCAATTGAAATCGACAAACAAGACAACGCTCTTTCAATGCGAAATCTATTAGCCAATGTTTCTTTAAAAATGCTTCTTGAAATCCTGCCAAAAATTCAAGAAGGAAAAATAAAAGTTATTCCACAAGATGAAAGCAAAGCGTCTATCACGCATAAATTTACAAAAGCTGATGGCGAAATTAATTGGAAAAAGTCAGTTAAAGAAATTGATAAACAAATTCGGGCGTTATTCGGCTGGCCAGGGACATTTACATCAATTGATGGGAAGCGACTAATTATTCACCAAGCCCATTTAGATAATGGTAAATTGGTTTTAGACATTGTCCAGCCGGAGGGAAGACAACCTATGCCTTGGAATGATTTTCTGCGTGGCTTTAAGGGCAAAGCACCAGATTGGTTTTCTAAAATTAAACGCTAATGTAATTTTTTACTGTATAATTTAATTATGAACTCAATCAACACAATTTTGATCCTTCTTGGCCTGTGCGTTTTTGAAACTATCTCCAGTATCGACAATGCGATAATCAATGCCGAAGTTTTGGGAACAATGAAAGAAAAAGCTAGACGCTGGTTTCTAGTTTGGGGTCTATTTTTTGCTGTATTTGTAATCAGAGGATTACTGCCTTGGGCGATTATTTGGGCGGTAAATCCAAGCTTAGGACCAATCGGCGCTCTAACTGCCACCTTCAGCAACGATCCACACGTCAAGGAAGCAATCGAACTTTCGGCGCCAATACTGCTTAGTGGCGGCGGAACGTTTTTAATTTTTCTCTTTTTCCACTGGTTATTTTTAGAAGATAAACATTTCGGCCTACCACATGAAAAATTTTTCTTTTCGAATGGGATTTGGTTTTACGCTTTAGTATCAATTCTTTTAACCTCAATAGTTTGGTGTGCTCTTAAGGTTAATCCTTTAATGGCGTTCGGAGCAGTCGTTGGTTCAACAGCATTTTTTATTACACACGGATTTAAACAAAACGCAGAAAAGGGAGAAGATCAACTAGCCAAAAGCGGTCTTTCTGATATAAGTAAAATTTTCTATCTAGAAGTAATCGATGCCACGTTTTCTATTGACGGAGTTCTCGGGGCATTTGCCTTTACACTATCTGTCCCATTAATCTTGATCGGAAATGGCTTGGGTGCGTATGTTGTTAGACAGTTCACAATTGGCAATATTGAAAGAATCAAAAAATATGTTTTCTTAAAAAATGGCGCAATGTATTCGATTTTATTTTTAGGCCTAATTATGCTGTTCGATAGTTTTGGTATAGACGTGCCACAATGGCTTTCGCCAATTACGACTTTTGGAGTAATTGGTTATTTTCTACTAAAATCAAATAAGCATTTAAAAGCTAGCCTTGAAAAAAGTCTGGAAATAAGTTAGAATACTAATGTTAACAATTAAATATGGGCGGTTGCTTTTCTTTAGTAAAGGTGAGGGCGTAGCCCGAAAACTAAGTTGGTTAGAGCGTGTTAAAGATAAGGCAATATAGAAAAGATTAACAATTTAATAAGGGCGGTTAGCTCAGTTGGTTAGAGCGTCTCTTTGACGTAGAGAAGGTCACTGGTTCGAATCCAGTATCGCCCACCACTTAAAACTCACCTATTCAGGTGTTTTTTTAGTAATTAAATTTAAATGCAAAACAAAGCCTGCTGGTTTGAATCCAGAAGCATGCCTAAAGGCGCCCACCACTTAAAACTCACCTATTCAGGTGTTTTTTTAATGATTTAAATCCTTATCGATGATATAATCTATTCATGTCAAACACTATTTTACTTTTAATTTTTTCAGCCTTGATGTTATTGGGTATTTTTGGAACAGCGCTAAGCCTGCCAGGCCTTGCATACATGTTTTTTATTTCATTAATTTATATATTTATCGATAAATTCCATCATCTATCGGCTATGGAACTAATTTATTTAGGAATAATTGCCCTTATCTCGATAGCTGTTGATCACTTTTCGGGTTTACTTGGCGCCAAAATTTCGGGTGCCACAAGAAATGGAATTATCGGTGGCGTCATCGGTTTCCTTTTAGGATTAATTCTCTTTCCCCCGCTGGGCGGATTTATTGGATTATTTTTAGGCATTTTTATAATTGAAATCACTAACTTTGCCCATTGGAAAAAGGCCATTAAGGCCGCTTCTGGTAGCCTCCTGGGTTCGTTAACTGGTATATTGATTAATATGTTTCTAGCTGCAGTTTTTATTATTTTATTTGTACTCTTTGGAATTCGCTAATAAAAAAACCCCGTATCAACAGGGTTGTTTTAGTTTCCGACCATGCTTAGACGATTGATCCTCTCGGATTCGATTGACTACTATGTTATAAAGCTCGATACCGACAAAACTCGACTCCAGAGTCACGGCCAGAATATTCAAAGCGTAAGCCGTTCGCTCTCGTTTTTTACCAAGATACTTTTCCAACTTGGGCTGAACATAACCAATTGCCCATTCGCGATCAAGCCAACCGGCTTTAACTGCCTGCTGTATACAGGCAAGATAAGGTACAATAGCACTCCTATCGTGAATTTCCCAATAAGCCACACCGTCCTTAATCATCTGGCAAACCTTTACCTGGACCTCACGGTTAAAGTAGCAAGGATCTAGATTATTCTCCACCAAATAGACCCCTAGATTAGGTATGTCCGGCAACGACTTACTGGCAAGCTGAATCAGGTCAAAATCATTAAGCAGAACCAAATTGATTAACTGCTTAAAAATCTTGGCGTTTTCCCAGCCATAAGAGGAGGAAATATCATATAACACTTCTTTGATTGATTCCTTTAGCAAATCTTGAATCACTGGATGATCGAGATACGAATCGTAAATTCGAATACAGCGGACCATAATTTCATCCATATGATCATGACGACATTCGTCAATTCTTGCTTCGTGAATTGCTCGATCTATAATCGGACGAATCAGAACAACTATTTCATCTCGCGAAAGCTCTGGCTCAACTTGCTTTACCGCATCTTGGTAAGATTTGTTCGGCCAAGGCAGACTTCCCCAAAGCACAAGATTTGCATGATCCTTCACAGTCCTCAGATCTACACGTGTTAGATATTTCTGTATCAATTCAAAATCATCCACATCGTAAGAACAGGGATACCCTGCCTTAGAGAAATATTTGCCGGCATACTGCCAGAACCCTCGGTTGATGATTTCTTTCTCCAACTCGAAATCAACATAAGTATCCAGCTCACCAGCATCGAGTTTTCTCAGAAGCCAAAAGTAGCCGCTGGAGGTGAAAAGATTTTCCGTTTCCGTGCTATGACAAGCCTCTTCAATCATCACCTTGGCATACAAATCAATATCGTCCTTGTCAAGCCTATCCCTAAGCTTTGACCAATAATCAAATGCATGTTTGAAAAAGCCCTCAGCTAGACAATCGAGCATATTCCACCAAGCAGCCAACATCGGATCTTTTCTTAAGTAGTCGTCAACCGTAATATTGGAGAGTTTTCCCGTCTTTATATAGTCTGCATTCTGACCTCTTTTAGTGGCTTCTTCAGCCATCATTGGTCTTATTTGTTCAGACATTGCATCTCTTTTTCCAATAATTTCCGTCAGCGCTCTGGCAAAATCAAACTCTTCCATCACACACCTCATTTTCAAGATTCTAACTCCTCCCATTTGTTTTAACCTATTGTAATTAAAAAAGCAAATTTGCTAATTTACTTGTTTTTCAACAAAATTTTTGATAAAATGAATACGATGCCTTATATGAATTGCGCCAAACTAAACATCATTAGTAAAGATCTCAAAAAAGATCTCAGTTTTGATGAGTGGCGGATCATCTAAAGCATTACAACAAAATAGGTTTCTCAAAGAGCACCGCCAACAAAGGCGGTTTTTTGTCTTAAGGAGGAGAAAATGGATAATTTGGAAAAACGCACGGAAGACGATGAGACACAAGAAGCACTAGCAGATGACCAAAGCTTTCCAAAAATGATGCCCGAACCACCAGATCCAGACTGGATCGGCGAAGACATAATGCCAGTACCAGTCTTTGGCTAACCAACCCACCAACCCGTCGCCAGTGCGCCGGGTTTTTTCTTGACTTTTTGATATAATAAAAGTAGAATAATCTGTTCTAATAGAGAGAACGAGCACCTGAACAATACAAAGAATTAGATTTCCTTAGAAATCTAATTCTCAAATAGGAGGAAGACATGAAACTATTCTGGAAAATAGCGCTTGATGGTCTCCCTGTTATTACTTCTTTGCTGGAAGCCAAAGACGGCGAGTTTTTCAAGATAATAATAGATGAAGAGACCGCCGATAGAGTAATTGTAAAGGCTAAACATTGCTACCATTATGATTGCAGACAGCTTGTCTATTCTTTCTATTTCTATGGGAAGGGGAAAAACATCAAACTATTAACCAGAGAAATTAGCAGGGAACTTGGCACCCCGCTTATTTCTTATTCAACACCGGACAAACAAATGCAAGAAGTAATTTGGTTATCAGAATACTGCGGCTCGCCTCGGTCGATTTATGAACGCACGATCCCTTCGGAAGTTTTCGACGAGATTGTGGCGCGAAATGGCCTTTCCCTCTTTGAGGTAGAAACACTTTGTCAATTTCTGGCCGAATCAGAAATACAAACCAGAGGCTGCGATAGAATCTTGTCCTACTGTGAGCTTGACCTTACATTACCGTCTTCTGTCCGAACCAACAGGATATACGATGCTGCCTTAGAAATCGAAAGGGCCTTTGAGTTGATCAACGCATCCTAAATCAACCCGCTTTATGAGCGGGTTTTTAATTTGAGGAGGCTTAACTTAAAGAGTAAAATAGAGCTATGACAGCAAAAACACATCAAATAATCAGGCTCACCTCAGGATTCACATGTTTTTTAGTCAATTCTAATTCAACCTATAATCCGGCAACTTTAAGCGCCGTTTTAGTTTTTTCTTATATTGCAGCATTACTACCAGACGTTGATCAGCCAACCGGGAAACTTTGGCACATTTTACCGTTTGGACATGTTTTTGCTAAAATTTCTGATCCTTTTTTAGAACACCGCAACATTACTCATTCATTATTGGGTATCATCATCGTTAGTATAGGATTTTATTATTTATTCAAAACTTTTCCTCCTTATTGGGGAATCGATACTCGTTTAGTTTTTATCTGTACGATTATTTCTTACTTTTTCCACCTTCTCGCTGATATGTTCACCAACGAGGGAATTCCATTATTGTTCCCTTATCATCGCTTTTTTGGCATTCCACCAAAACCGCTTAATGGATTTCGCGTGGCAACCGGAGAATGGTTTGAAAATTTAGTTATTTTTCCGGGAGTCACAATATATTTAATTATTTTTGTCTTATCAAACCTAGCAGAAATCAAACGAATAATTTTAAAATAGTATCGAGCCTTGACTTTTCTCCGAAAACAGCCTATAATAGCAAACGACTTAGAAACACTGCGAAATTATGCAAAATAATAAAAACTACAAAATCTATTCACTTCTATTTGGCGTCATTATCTCCTCAATGACGTTATTTTTGGTGGTAATAAATAAGGCCTTCAGTTGGGATTACTTCTTCTGGTTAATAACCGGGATTTTTTTGATTTTTTGTTCTAAATCAAAAAAAATTGAAAAGTTTTTTTCAAAAGGAATAGAAACTAGATCTACTGATATTTTCTTTCAAGAGTTTACTGAAAAATTTTTAATTCTATTCTCATTAAAAATTATCTTGGATATATTAATGCGTTATTTGCAGGGATTTATTTTGTATATAAATATTTTAGAAATATTTGTCATGATATTCATGGCCTGCTTAATTGGAAAATCAGCTTATGAATTTGGCAAAAAAAAGATCTATTGGATTTTTGGTCTTCTAGGTTTTATTTGGTTTATGACACTTGGTATTTTACTCGGGTATCTGAGCATCCTTGAATTGAAAACGGAAAAAGATGAAGATAGAATTTAACTATTGAAGGTTACCTGCAAGATGGCCAGATGACCATGCCCATTGTAAGTTAAAACCACCAGAATCGCCGTCAACATCTAATATTTCCCCAGCAAAATATAAACCTTTTGTTTTTTTGGACTCTAAAGTCTTTTCATTAATATCGTCGAGTGCTACTCCCCCGCTTGTCACCTGAGCTTCTTTGAAAGGCCGGGTTTGTTTTATTTCTAATGGAATATCTTTTAAGAATTTAACAATTTTAAGCCTGTCTTCTTTACTTATTTCGGCAGTTTTCTTTTCAGCTCGAATTTCCAATAATCTCAAAACAACAGGCGATAAGTTATTCGGCAGTATGCCAGAAAGCGCGTTTTTTAATTCCTTTTTCCCGCTTGATTCAAAAATCTTAATTAATGTACTATCCAAATCTTTTTCGCTCAAATCCAAGAAAATATCTAAATGAATTGTTAATTTGTGATTAAAAAACGGAGCAATGCGTCCCGCATGTGCCATAACCGAAGGAGCAGAAAGACCGAAATGGGTGAACAAAATGTCGCCATTTTTTTCAGAAATTATTTTATCACCATCGGTTACAAAGGTTCTACCCTCTAAACGCAGACCTGACAACTCCTTTGGCCAATCTTCCACCGTCTCTAAAGGAACTAAAGCTGGATAAGTTTCTGTCGTTTTGTGGCCTAAGTTCTCTGCCCAATAATAGCCATCGCCAGTAGATCCAAATTGGGAAGATGATTTTCCGCCTGCGGTTATAACAACTTTTTTTGAATTTATCACAGTGCCATCGTTAAGCGTAATTTCAAAATTACCACTGTTTTTGGATATCCGTTTGACAATAGAATTCAATCTAACATTTACTTTATCTTCTTGCAGTCTATGATTTAGCGCGTCAATGATTGTTTGTGCTTGATTAGTTCTTGGAAAAATCCTGCCATTATCCTCTTCCTTTAAAACAATCCCTAGCTCTTCGAAAAATTGCATAGTTTTGAATTGATCAAAAGATGATAGTACATTAGAGATAAATTGCTGATCGCCGCCGTGATAACGGGATTTTTCTGCGAAACGATTGGTTAGATTACAACGGCCATTACCAGTAGCCAAAATTTTTTTGCCCAGGGAATCATTTTTTTCTAACAAAACCACGGATAATTCAGATGAATTATTTTTCTTTTCTGCAGCAGTGATCGCCGCCATCATTCCTGCTGGTCCTCCGCCAATAATAGCCACATCAAATATGTTTTGCATTTCAATCAATCCTATCACTTTTTAACAAAAAGATCAATTAAACATTGCTTTAGAAGTGTATAATACAATTATGACAACAGAAAAATATGAAAAAGTATTTTTTGCAGCCGGCTGTTTTTGGGGTGTTGAAGAAGCATTTTATAAAATTTCTGGAGTGTTAAAAACAGAAGTGGGTTTTATGGGTGGAAAAACAGAAAACCCCACCTATGAGCAAGTTTGTTCAAATATGACTGGTCATGCCGAAACAGTAGAAGTTGTATATGATCCTAAAAAAGTTTCTTTTAACGATTTATTAAGTACATTTTGGCAAATCCACGACCCGACGACCATCAACCGACAAGGACCAGATGTCGGATCTCAGTACAGATCAGCAATTTTTTACACAACTGAACATCAGAAAAATATGGCAGAAAAATCTAGACGTAAAATGGAAGAGACTGGTTTATTACAAAGTAAGATAGTGACGGAAATAGAGTCGGCAGGACCTTTTTTCAAAGCCGAAGACTATCATCAGAAATATTTTCTTAAGCACCCAGGACAAGGATGCCATATTTAAAATGAAAATTTATAACCCTAAAATAGACAAACTGGAAGAAGTAGAAAAAATAAACAAAACAAACTCGGAATGGCAGAAGATTTTGACGCCAGACCAATACAAAATAACACGACTGCATGGCACTGAATCAGCATTTTCAAGCATTTGTCCAGTACCACCAAAAGAAAAAGGAATTTATGGCTGTGTATGTTGCGGTACGGCTTTATTTAATTTCGGCACGAAATTTGAATCAGGCACTGGCTGGCCAAGCTTTTTTGAACCAATCTCCCCGCTAAATGTAATCAAAAAGGAAGACAGCAGTTTTGGCATAATAAGAACAGAAGTAAGCTGTGCTCGTTGCAATGCGCATTTGGGGCATGTATTTAACGATGGACCACCGCCAACTCACAAAAGGTATTGTATTAATGCGATTGCTCTTAAACTACTTTAAATGTAAAATTGAATTAGTTAGTTAAAAAGAAGGAGAAAATCGTGAGTAAAACACAAGAAAATTTACTAAAAGCTTTTGCCGGCGAATCGATGGCAAGAAACAAATACACTCTTTTTGCCAAACAAGCACGAGCAGAAGGTCTTGAATGGGTCGCCAGAGTCTTTGAAGAAACTGCAGACAATGAAAGAGCGCATGCTGAGAGAGAATTGCATTTTATCGAAGATCAAGCTGAAATGACGAATACGTACAATATTCATGCGGTCAGAAAAACAATTGAAAATATTAAGGCTGCTGCTGACGGCGAAAAATACGAATGGGGTACCATGTACCCAGGTTTTGAAAAAATCGCCAGAGAAGAAGACCAAACAGAAATTGCCGACATGTTTAAAGAAATTGGTGAAGTTGAAGAAAAACATGAAGAAAGATACTTAAAACTAGTCAAAATGTTAGAAGATAATATACTTTTTGAAGCAGAGGAAGAAGTGGAATGGAAATGCCTAAATTGCGGCTATATCCATAATGGCAAAACTCCTCCGGATATTTGCCCTGCTTGCGGAAAACCACATGGCTGGTACATGCAACTTAATGTATTAAGATAATCTATACTAAAAAAACGAGGTAATTTACCCTCGTTTTTTTAGTGCTAAAATCTTTCAGTTACTTTTTCCCAATCAATATGTGAAAAGATTTTTTCTAAATAGTCGGGTCTTTTAGACCCAAAATCTTGAAAGTAAGCGTGCTCAAAACAATCAATAACTAGGATAGGTTTACAGCCAACAAAATGTCCGCCATCATGTTCATTTATCCAAACATTGAAAAGCTCTTTTGAAGATTCGTCATAATATAAAATCGTCCATCCAATCCCCCGCATTGAGGCAACTGAAAGAAAATTCTTTCTCCAAGTTTCAAAGTCACCGTAAATCTCATTGATTTTTTTGCCTAATTCAGAGTTAATGTTAAAGTCTTTTTCTTCCTCAGTTAAATTATCGAAATAAAGCTCATGCAATCTCATTCCGTCCCATTCCCATGAAAATCTTCGCTGAATTTCCGAGTATTCAAGTGTCCCAGGATCTATATTATCCAGAAGTTCTAACATTTGATTCGTGTTATTTACATAACCTTCATACAATTTAAAATGAGTATTTAATAATTCATCGCTTAAAACTCCATGCCCCAGCAGTTGTCCATAATCTTTTGGTTTATACATTTTGCCTCTTTTTTTCGTTTACACATAAATCATATCATTTTAAAAACTTAAATTATTTAACTTGCAATACAAAAATGAGCAACACCTGTTGCTCATTTTTGAGAAAGAGTTACATCTCTTTTCGACCAAGCACCATCACAAGATAGATAAGATAAAGACCTGCTAAACCAACCAAGTCATAAACGATTCTACTCATTGTGGTCATGTCGCCAAAGATCGCTTTAACTAGATCATATTGGAAGAAACCTACCAATCCCCAGTTAATAGCGCCAATGATGACCAAAATCAAAGCAATCCAATCGACAGCATTTAATTTGTTCATTTTTGGAAATCCTTATTTATTTTGATCGACCAAACTAATTATATCACGTAAATGTTCTATTTTATTTGGAAATTTGAAAGATTTTCGTTACCAGATTTCTTTTTTTCTTTTCCCATACTAATAAATGAATAGAGCCCAAACGGTATCCATATCCAAAAAGAAAAGAATCTAAAGACCAAAATACTCATTAAGGCTAAGGAGCTCGGTACGCCTAGACCGCTGTACATCAACCCCATTGTTCCTTCCACAACTCCAAGACCGCCAGGAATAAATGATGCCATGCCAAGTAGTGACGCAGCTCCATAGCCAAAAATTAAAACCCCCCAAGAAATATGGTAGCCAAAAGATAAAAAGACGAAATAAAAACAAGCTATATCACCCATCCAATACATAATGCCGGCCAAAAGTGCGTAAAGTGATGATCTCTTTTTTTTACTAAACAGTCCAATACCACTATAAATATCTTCAAATACTTCTGATTCTTTGGCTTGGGAAATTTCTTTTCCTCTGATCCTAGAGGCGAAGTTATCTAAGAAACGTAAAAATTTATTCCATGTTTTACGAAACTTATCTTTATGTTTGTAAAGATAAAAAAGATATATGGCTAATCCGGCAATGAGTATAAAAATTACTAAAGAAACTATTTTTGGTGAAACTTCTAGATGTGGCACAGTTGGCACAAGTGCTAGGCCATACAAAAAAAGCAAAAGAAACGAAGCATAAGTAAAAATAATTCGAAGTGCCAGCATCAACAAGATTGACCCGGCTTCTACTTTTTCTTTGCGTAAGAAATAGTAATTAACTGCGCCTTCGCCAAACGAACCAACTGGAAAAAAATGGATGGCGAAAGCTGCAATTGAAGAAATTTTAAAGCGCTTATATAATCCAACATTGTAGCCTAGAGCCTGTAAAATAACCCCTAAAAGAGTAGCAGCCCCTACATAGGATAGTAATTCGCATATTAAAGCTAAAACTAAATACCATTTATTGACATGTAAGATTAATTTCAGAGCTTCAGGTACACCAATGAGCTTTGGAAATAAAAAATAAAGTCCTACCGCAAAGAGCAGAATAACAATCAGAGTTTTAAGATTAAATTTAAAATCCAGACTCAATGGATTATCAGATGATTGATTCACTTTGCTCCAAAGAATAATTAATGATGAGTCAAATTCTTGTGCTAATTATAAGCTGTGCAAATTTCCGAAATTAAGCTGTCGGCTTAATTATAATTTGCTGTGCAAATTTCCGAAATTAAGCTGTCGGCTTAATTATAATTTGCTGTGCAAATTTCCGAAATTAAGCTGTCGGCTTAATTATATGAAAAGACGAGTAGAAATGCAAAGAAATAAAAACCCGCACTATATTAAAATGCGGGCATGACTATTGTTTGAAAGGTTAATAGTTAGCTCTCGACCTCTGACTGGCCGAATGACAGACCTCCATGAGGTCCAGTTGGCACGAATATGGTTGATATCCATATCTCTCGCTGAAACAACGCTTTCGATTGTCTTCCGATACGGGTTGTAAATAAAGTTCCGGAAGTAAACGGCGTATTGACAGACAGCGTCACCGTCACAACAGAAATGTGAAGGATTTAGAACATCTCGTTCTGAAAAGGCAATAATTTTTGTTGGGTTGTCAGGATCAAGTAGGAAGAAGCCGTGATGATATTCACGATCTGGTTCCAGTGAAGTCACTACATGGAAGAAGACCAGCCAACAGCCGTCGACGAAGTCAACAGCAGAGCTGATGCCTAACACAGCGTTAGAATCTTTTGGCGCCAGCGCGGCAAAGGAAGCCACAGGCTCCAAATTACCTAGCTCGTTGGTACAAAGCCTTCCGCCTTTCTTCCGATGGAAAAGAACAATCTCCGGTTTATCACTATACGGAGAGTGAAAAATCCGTCCGATAAAGAACTTTTCTCCCCGCACTCGTGGCAATTCAGTTAAGCTCTTGATCCCATAGTATTTCCAAGGTGCCGTTATTTCACCAATCTGAATCGCCTTTTTGTCCTCAACTCTGAAGTAACCAGGAACTGATGTTCTTTCGGCTGTAAGAAGATGGCGAAATTCTACTGGCGTCTGATTTATTAATCTCTCGCGGATATCCTTTGGAAAATCACTGATCTTAATCGGTTCGACCATATTGCAGGTGGCGAAGTTACCACCATTGATATTGTCGAAGATCAGATCTTCAGCTGCATCATACTTACCGTAAGGTGTTACGAACTCATCATTTACGACATGATAAGAACCATCACCGTTTCTTCGATAAAGTGCAATCTTATCGCCTTTCGCGGTAACAAGCTTGCCATTTATCCTGATAATCGGCTGCACCCTGACACCAAGTTCGGGACCTCGTCCATTCAGTTTGACCCCGGAATTGATGTAAGCGCAGCTTGAAGTATCAACAGGTTCCAGTCTCAGTTTCCGCACTAGTAGCCCGCTTTCAATCACTGGGATCCTCCTCTCTTGGTTGTTAAGTTTCAACAAACATACCTAAGCTAACACCGTTTTTAATTTACACGGTTGAGTTTATAAATACAACTAAGATTTTATTTTCTTGAGTTCTGGCCATTCTTGAAAGAGTACGCTTAGAGCAGCAGCTACAGGCACAGCGATGATCACACCTAATATCCCCATTAATTTACCACCGATTAACAAAGCTAGGATAATTATTACTGGTGACAAGCCGACTGCTTTCCCTAAAATTTTAGGGGCAAAAAACGATGATTCTAATTGCTGAATTAAAAAGTAAACAATAATAATAATTAAAGCTTTTATCGGCGATATTGTAAAAGCAATAATTACCGCAGGAAGTAAGCCTAACCATGGACCAATATAAGGAATAACTTCAGTTAAACCACCCCATAAACCCAAAGTTAGAGCATAAGGGACGCCGACAGAGCTTAAAGCAATGAAATCAAGAAGACCCACGACTAACATCAAAAGAACATGTCCTCGGAGCCAACTGCCCATTTTGTCTGAAATCTTTTTTAATAAATCAACAGCCACTTCCCTGTAACGATAAGGCACTATTTCGTAAACAAAACTTTTAATCGAATTCTGTTCCAAAAGCATATAAAATGACATGACAATAATTGTTAATAACGCAACTAACCCAGTAAAAAAGCCGACCGTGGTTGTGTATATCCCCGATGTGATCCCTTCCAATTGTGACGAAAGATTTAAGATATTACTCTGGGAGCTAGGAATAATAGCTTGAAGGCTATGATATACTGGCCCCAATTTATTCACTATCACCGGGATATTAACTGCCAACTGACTAATCTGGGAAACCAAAGGAGGGATAAAAAGAAAACCGACGGCGGTTAAAATCCCCAAGAAAATAATAGCTAAAATCAGAACCGAAAGGAATCTTGGCATAAATTTACTCATTTTATCAACAAGAGGCCCAAGTGCCGCAACTATAATTAGGACGATAAAAAACAACAATAAGACATCTCGCACTACAAAAAAGAACCATAAGCCAAGCACGACTAAGGCTACCTTGAGAATGGATCCGAGTGATACATCAATTTTAATGCGATTTTCCATTTTTTCTCCTAACTCTGCATTTAATCTTGCCTTTATTCTACCCCTTTTTAAGCAATTTTTCAATATTTAAACCAATTTAGCCTCTAGGGGTTGACAAACTTTACCCATATGTTAAAATAGTAACTGCGTTGTAAAAAACGCAATCGATCGAGTAATCAATAGTTGATATGAACATTAAAGTTTTTTTGAACAAGCTTTAGGGCCTGTTGAAAAATGCATGGGGAATGTTTATCAAGGGTGGTATTTAGTTATTGATACTCACATCGGAGGTTCATTATTTGTACTGAATCCTCGGGGCTCCTGGCTAAACTAAAAAACCAGAAACAAGCCCCCGCACGGGGACAGGAACAAGGAGAATTTCAGAGTCAAGGCACCTTCAAAAACAAAAATCGTTCCCAAAAAGGACGGGATTTTAGCAAAGCATCGACTTTGCTTGGTATTTTTGCAGCCACTACCCTATTCGGACTAAGCTTCATGAGCTTGCCAAAAGCGCATGCGGCCGATAGCTCCTGGAACAACATCGCGAACGCTAAAAAAGCGATCGAAAATGTTGCTCCGGTTGTGTCTAATAGCAATGTGGATCAAGCTTCAGCTTCCTACGTTTTTGTGCCGACAGAATTCATTCAAAAACCGTTAGTCACTGAAACGCAAATTACCATTGAAGTGCCAGTTAAGAAACCCAAAACTGTAGTAAAAGCTACGAGTGTAACTCGTAAGGCAATTGCTCCAGTAGTTGCATCTAACGTTAGCGAAAGCGCTCACCGCTTTCCTTACGGCTATTGCACCTATTACGTCTCTTCGAGACGGTTCATCCCTTGGTCAGGTAATGCAATTACTTGGCTAAGCGGTGCCAGAAACTCTGGTTTTGCGACAGGTAACACACCGCAGGTTGGCGCAATTATGGTCACATCTGAAGGTGGTAGTGCCGGTCACGTTGCCATGGTAGACGGCGTTAATGGTGATGAAATTACCCTTAACGAAATGAACTACAAAGGCTTCGGAATTCTTTCTCAAAGAACCATTTCCGCAAGCAACGGTAGGATTTTGGGCTACATTTACTAAAAAATGTAAGATAAGAAAAACAAAATTTAGAAAAGAGAGCCACCTGGCTCTTTTTTCTTTTGTGATTATTTTACATTTTTAATATTTTAGCCCACAATCTAAGAGTGATAATATTGTATATTCTAATTGTGATTGGATCCTTGATTTTATTTCTCTGGCAGTTATCGAATTTGATTTCTATTATTTTCGGCACGGTTTACGTCCAAAGTGATAAAAAAACCACGTCTGAGATTATCAAATTATTTGCCAAAAAAGATAACCTATTCTGCGAGCTAGGGTCTGGTAATGGAGAAATTTTAAAACAAGCGTCAGACCTAGATATGGAAGCTATCGGATATGAAATTTCGCCGTTTTATTTTTTATTATCTAAAATTAAGACATTTACTAATAAAAAGATAAAAGTAATTTTTAAAAACGTAAAAGACGCCGAAATAAAAAAGGCTAACCTAATTTACTGCTATTTTTTACCTGACCTGCTAGAGAAATTAAGCACCAAATTTGAAACCGAGATTAAAAAGGGCGCTGTATTAATTTCTAAGGGTTTTGAGATCAAAAAACTTAAACTGTATAAAAAAATAAAAGTAAAAGAACAAAGTTTCTTTATTTATAAATTCTAATCCACGAGTTCTCGCTGCTTTTGGCGTTGAATATCTTTTTTCTTTAGCTGTTCTCTGTGATCGTATATTTTTTTGCCGCGAGCAAGGCCAATCTCTAACTTCGCCTTTCCTTTTTTTATATAAACAGCCAATGCGACAATAGATAAACCTTTTTGTTCTGTCTTTGAAGCTAGATATTGGATTTCACTTTTATGCATTAAAAGTTTGCGGCTTCTTTCCGGTTCATCAACTCCACCAAGATGCATATTTAAAACAAAAATCTCACCATTTAAAACACGACAATAAGTACCGTTCAAATTTATTTTGCCGGCACGAATCATTTTAATTTCGAGACCAGAAAGAACTATCCCCGCTTCAAACTTCTCTAAAATCTCGTATTCCAAGTTGGCTTTTTTGTTGTATGCAATTGACATGTCAATATTTTCCTTTCAAGGAAATTCCGCGATGAGCAATTTTTGCTCACCCATATTATACCTGAAAATTTGCATTTTTTAAAGCTTAACTTTACTATTAGAAGCGAAATGCAGATTAAATTTTTAAAGCTAAATAAAGATGTAAAGATTCTCTCATATGCTCATCCAAATGACGCTGGAATGGATATGTTTTCTGTTGAATCAAAAATTCTTCAACCATTTGAGCGATATGCTTTTGCTACTGGATTTGCTTTAGAGTTGCCAGAGGATTATGTCTCGTTAATTTGGGACAAAAGCGGATTGGCAATTAAGGAAGGCATCCATTGCTTAGGTGGAGTCATTGATGCCGGCTATCGCGGCGAATACAAAGTTATTTTAATTAATCTAAGTAATAAAACATATGAAATTAACAAAGGCGATAAACTTGCCCAGTTATTAATTCAGCCGATTATTACAGCTAATATAGTTGAAGTAAAAAAATTAACTAAAACCAGCCGTGGCATTGGCGGCTTTGGCAGCACAGGCAGGAGATAAATGGATAAGCTAAAGCTCATCGCGGAATTTTTCAGGAGAAAAATATGATACTAGGAATTTCCGGTACTTTCGGTGGCGGCAAAGACACAATCGCCGAATATTTAATTGAAAAAGATTTTCAACATATTTCATGTTCTGATATTTTAAGAGAAGAAGCGCGTCGTCGTGGCTTAACCGTAGAACGAGAAAACCTTCGGATATTAGGAAATGAATTTTTAAAAAAAATTGGTCCAGGCGCTTTAGCAAAAAAAGCTGTTAAAGAAAAAACAAAAAAGAATCTTGCCCTATCGTCTGTCAGGCAGCCAGGCGAAGTTGACTATCTACATACTATCGAAGACTTTAAATTAATCTTTGTCGATGCTCCAATAGAATTACGTTTTGAACGCATGAAAAAAAGAAGTGAAAATGATCCGGAAAAAATCGAGGAACAGCAAATGAGTTTAGAAGATCTTAAACACCGAGAAGATCTCGAAATGTCTGGCAAAAGTTCGCAAGTACTTTCTTATTGCAAAGAAAACGCAGATTATTTAATTGATAATTCCAAAACTAAGGAAGACCTGTATAAAACAATCGATAAAATAATCACCGAAAATAAATAGGAGCTTTAATGCCTCGAAAAAAAGCTACAAACAAAAAAAAACAAAAAGTAGAAGAGAAAGCAGAAAAATATATCCGTCCTGATTGGGACGAATACTTTATGGAAATAGCTAAAACCGTCGCAAAACGTAGCACTTGCGATCGTGGCCGGGGTGGATGTGTAATTGTTCGTGACAAGCAAATTTTAACAACAGGCTATGTTGGCTCTCCAAAAGGACTCCCTCATTGTGATGATGTTGGTCACCAGCTAAAACAAACCGTACATGAAAACGGCGAGATGACCACTCATTGCGTAAGAACCATTCATATGGAACAGAATGCAATTTGCCAGGCTGCTAGATTAGGGGTAGCTCTTGAAGGCGCCACACTCTATGGAAAATATGAGCCTTGTGTAAATTGCGCCAAGATGATCATAAATTGTGGTATAAAAAGAGTAGTCTGTGAAAAAAAATATAATGCGGCCAAAGACACTAGGGCAATGTTTAAAAAAGCTAAAATTAAATTAGAAGTTTTAAAAAATGAATTGGAAACCTACGACAAAATGTAATTAGAAAGGACACTAAATGTCCATCTCAAAAAAAGACCCAAAAATCGCTAAGTTGATTTCCGCTGAAGAAAAATACGAAAATGAAACAATCGATTTAATTCCATCGGAAAACTATGCCAGCTTAGAAGTTCGCGAAGCACTGGGCTCAATTTTAAGTAATAAGTATTCAGAAGGCTATCCAGGCGCTCGCTACTATGCCGGTGAAATTTATGTTGATCAAATTGAAGAAATTGCCAAAGATCGTGCTCTTAAAATGTTTAAGCTTTCGCCAACAAAATGGCATGCTAATGTTCAGCCTTACTCGGGCTCCCCTGCCAACTTAGCTGTCTATAGCTCTGTCTTAGAACCAGGCGACAAAATCATGGGTATGAAATTAGATCAAGGCGGACACATTACTCATGGCTTGCCAATATCATTTCCTGGCAGAATTTTTGATTTTGCTTTCTATGGCGTCGATGAAAAAACTGAAATGTTAGACTATGACGAGATCTTAAAAATCGCCAAAAAAGAAAAACCGAAATTAATTATTTGCGGCGCTACTGCGTATTCCAGAACAATCGACTTTAAAAAATTTGCTGAAATTGCTCAAAAAGTTAATGCCTATTTATTGGCTGATATTTCACATATCGCCGGTCTTGTAATTGGCGGCGCTCATCCATCCCCTTTTCCTTATGCCGACTTTGTAATGAGCACAACACATAAAACATTGCGCGGCCCACGAGGCGCTTTGATAATTTGTAAAAAAGAATTTCAAAAGCAAATTGATCGAGCCGTTTTTCCAGGATTACAGGGTGGCCCACATGATAATCAAGTTGCGGCAAAAGCAGTTTGTTTCGGCGAAGCTCTCGACCCGGACTTTAAAATTTATGCGAAACAAATCGTCAAAAATGCTAAAGCCTTGGCTCGAGAATTACAAGGACATGGATTTAAGATTGTCTCAAACGGGACCGATAATCATTTAATGCTCGTTGATTTAAGAACATTACAAATCACAGGCAAAGATGCGCAATTAATGCTCGAGGAAATTGGCATAATTTGCAATAAAAACACAATTCCACTTGATCCAGAAAAGCCATTTATTGGCTCCGGCATCCGCATTGGTACGCCTGCACTAACTACTCGCGGGATGAAAGAAAAGGAAATGACAATTGTGGCAAAATTAATTGCCGCCACATTAATGAAAAAAGAAGCAAAAAATAAATTAGAAAAAGAAGTCGTAAAATTAGCAAAAAAGTTTCCACTAGAATAATTGGAGAAAAATGAAATACGGAGCCAAAAGAAGAGTCTATCCATTAGTCGGTTATAATCCAGAAATTGTTTCGGTTACATTCGGTAAATGTTCGCGCTCGCCCGAACCGTTCGATCAAATAATCCAAGAGCTTGATGCTGATAAATCTAGAAAATTTCACGAAAAATGGATTATCGGTTACGGACACAAGTCTGTTGCAGAACACGCCGTACTCTCAATGGCTTTTGAAAACATCTCCATTTTGGCTACCAAATTTTTAGAAGATAACCGTTTAGCTTCTTACACCGAAAAATCTACGCGTTACCAAAAGTTTGATAGAAACAGATATTATAAACCAAAAGTTTTGATGGAAAACGACTTAGGTAAACTTTATGAACAAGCGGTCGATTTTTATTTCGAATCTTACAACGAAATTGTTAAAAAAATGTATACGTTTATTGAAAATAAATATCCACAAGAAAAGGGAATGGACGATAAGCTTTATGCGTCACGAACTCGAAACAAGGTTTTTGACAGCTGTCGTTATCTATTACCAATTGCTACTCAGACAAATATGGGTATGACTGTTAACGCCAGGCAATTGGATTATGCCGTGACCAAAATGCTTTCCCAACCATTGGGAGAATTGCAAGAAATCGCCGAAGAAATTCGCAAGGCAACAATTAAAACAATTCCAACATTGATTAAGTTTGCAGCCAAGGATGATTTCATTGTAGACACAACCCAAGACTTATCGTTGCTTTCACACAAGATTTTAGGAAAAATTGATCCTAAAAAAGCTGAATCAACCACTTTAGTTAAATACGATGAAGACGCTGAAGAAAAAGTATTGACGAGCTTGATTTACAAATATTCTTCCCTGCCTTACAGCCAAATTAGATCGCAAGTTAAAAAAATGAGTAATAAAGAAAAAGAAAAAATTATCGACACAGCTGTAAGCAAAATCCAAAGAAAAGACCAAGCACCGCGAGAGTTTGAACATACTTTTTACACATTCGATATCTTAATGGATTATGGCGCCTTCCGCGATATTCAAAGACACCGTATGGCAACTCAAACCAATCAGTTGGCCACCACTGAACACGGCTATTCCACCCCCGAAGAAATTGTTGAGGCTGGCTTAAAAAATGAGTACGAAGAGGTTATGGAAAGAGCCGACAAAACATACAAAAAAATTGCAAAAAAGTTTCCAATGGAAGCTCAATACTGTGTGCCGCTTGGGTATAAAAAACGAACACTGATCACGATGAATTTAAGAGAAGTCTATCATTTCGTAAAACTCCGTACAGGACCTGCTGGTCACATCTCCTACCGCCGCATTGCTCAGGAAGTTTACAAAAAAGTAAAGGAAGTACACCCATTATTAGCCAAAAATATAATCGTAAATCTAGATTAGATTTAGGAATAAAATGAAGGGTAAGTTTATCGTCATAGAAGGAACTGACGGATCAGGCAAAGGTACTCAAGTAAAGCTACTGATCGATCATTTGAAAAAGAAAAAGAAGAAGGTTTTTCTAGCTGATTTCCCTCGCTATGAAACTTTTTTCGGAAAAATGGTCGGTCGCTATTTAAACGGTGAATTTGGAGATGTAAAACAAGCCAGCCCATATTTAGTATCGCTTACCTACGCCATGGATCGTGCAGGAGCTAAGAATGACATTGAAAAACATCTAAAAATGGGCCATCACGTTATTGCCAACAGATATACCTTTTCCAATATGGCCCATCAATCAGCAAATCTACCGCCCAAAGAACGCAAAAAATATATTAAATGGAATGAAGAGTTAGAGTATGTTGCCAATGGAATTCCTAAAGAAGATCTCATAGTTTTTTTGCATGTGCCGACCAAATTCACTCAAGATCTTGTTGATAAAAAAGAAAAAAGAAATTATACTTCCAAAAAACGTGACATTCACGAAGCAAATAAAGATCACTTATTTGAAGCTGAAAAGCAGTATCTTTGGCTTTCAAAACATTATAGTCATGTCCGCAGATTGAATTGTATTAATAAAAAAGGCGAACTAAGAACGATTGAAGACATTCATCAAGAAATAATTGCTTTACTCCAAAACGAAAAGTTAATTTAAAAAGAGACCACCGTAAATACGATTGGTCTCTAAGCTTGCTCTTGTTTAGAAATGGCCGACTCGAGGCCCATCTGACGAGTAACGTCGTGGATTCTTTCCGTCTCTTCTCCTCCGATTAGAGAGTCAATGGCAGTTTTTCCTACTCGGACAATATCGCCAACATTGGCGATGCCGAAATCAGTAAGCGTTGTCTTCGATTCGTCACTGACGGGGAGATCGTCGACTGTGAAAGCCAGGGCATCTTCCCCTTGTGGATATCTCGATTCTTCGGACATAGATTTCCTCCAAAACAGCATAGTCTTAACGCAAAAACATTATAGCTGAAAACTAAACATTTATCAAGATTATATCTTGTAATACTCCTGTTTTTAAGATAAGATGTTATCAGGAGTAAAAAAATGTCAAATGAAAAAAACAACCGATTAGATACTTTACGTCACTCATGCGCTCATCTGTTAGCCGCTGCCATCTTAGAAATGTTCCCAGAAGCAAAACTTGGAGTCGGGCCAGCAGTAGACAATGGCTTTTATTACGACTTCGATCTGCCTCGTACTCTTATACCTGAAGACCTACCACTGATTGAAGAAAAGATGAAGGCCTTAATAAAACAAGATTTACCTTTCGAGAAAGAAGAGGTCGAATTAAATAAAGCTAAAGAATTATTAGAAAAAGCCGGCCAAGATTACAAGCTAGAATTAGTTAAAGATTTGCCAGCTGACGAAATTACTTTTTATAAAACTGGAAACTTTGTTGATTTATGCAAAGGTCCTCACATCAAATCGACTAAAGAATTGGAAAATGCAGGCTGGAAATTGACAAAAATTGCAGGCGCCTACTGGCGCGGCAGCGAAGAAAATAAAATGCTCCAAAGAATCTACGGCGCGTGTTTCCAAACCAAAGACGAATTAAAACAATATGAAGAGATGATGATCGAAGCGGAAAAACGGGACCATAGAAAATTAGGAAAGGAGCTTGATCTTTTCGTTTTTTCAGATTTGGTTGGGCCAGGACTCCCACTTTATACTCCAAAGGGTACAATTATTAAGGATGAATTACAAAAGAAAGTCGAAAAGATTTGCCGGCAATATGGTTTCCAAAAAGTAAGCTGCCCGTCTTTAGCAAAAATTGACCTTTTCAAGATATCTGGGCACGCCGATAAGTTCGGCGATGAACTTTTTCGCGTAAGTTCGCAAGGCGGGTTAAACTTTGTTTTAAAGCCAGTTCAATGCCCTCATCAAACTCAAATTTACGCCTCAAAAATGAGGTCATACAAAGACCTGCCAATTCGTTATATGGAATCAGATAAACAATATCGTGCTGAAAAAACGGGTGAAGTCGGCGGCTTGTCTCGTGTTTTTGCTATCACAGTAGAAGATGGCCACTCTTTTTGCCGCATTGACCAAGTCAAAGAAGAAGTTATGAATATGGTAAAAATCATTAAAGATTTTTATTCAGAAATTGGTATGTGGGGAAATCATAAAGTTTCTTTGTCGGTAAGAGATTACGATCATCCAGAGAAATATATTGGAACAAAAGAAGATTGGGATCATGCCGAAAGGATGCTTGAGGAAATTTCGAATGAGATGGAGCTGGGGGCCATAAAACATGAAGGTGAAGCTGCTCTATATGGTCCTAAACTTGATTTTATGTTTAAGGATGCTATGGGAAGAGATGTACAAATTCCAACAGTTCAACTGGACTTTGCCACACCAAAAAGATTCGAATTAACCTATACTGACGAGAATAACGAATCAATCTCGCCGGTGATGGTGCATCGTGCAATTCTTGGCTCTTACGAAAGATTTATAGCATTACTCATCGAACACTTTGCCGGAGCTTTTCCATTCTGGCTTTCTCCAACACAAATCACAATTATTCCAGTCGCCGAAGTGCACAACGAATATGCCAAAAAAGTCGCGAAAGAACTGGCGGCATTTAGAGTGGAAATTGACAGCCGTAACGAATCGCTCGGCAAAAGAATTCGCGAGGCTGAAATTAAAAAAACTCCTTATACAATCGTTCTGGGCGATAAAGAAGAAAACGATCAAACCATTACCATTAGAACTCGTGGAACCAAAGAATTAGTTACGCAAAAAATCTCAGAACTTATTGAAATCTTAGACGAAAAAACTTGTTAGGAGACAAAGGAGGGAGATGACAAGGTTACTAAGGACAATAATAATTATTGGAATTATATATTCCTCGGTTTTTAATTTGTCAAATTTTGATATTAAAAAAACCTACGCTCAAGATGATCACAGCAAAGATTACTCAGTCCAAATAAAAAGTTACGATGAAGTTAATTCAAATTACTTGAAACTATGGATTTGGGATAAACGCCCCGAAACAGGAATCCAAATTTCAGATGCCGGCAACACTAATGCACTCAATTCAGTAAAACCGCTAGGCATAAGAATGGTCGAAACGACGATGGACTGGAATGACATAGAATCAAGCCCAGGAGTTTATCGGCCAGAAAAAATTACGGAATGGCAAAATAAAATTCAAACAATGAAGAATAAACAAGTGGAACCAATTGTTAATATTCTTTGCATCAAAGACCACTGCCCTACTAACGTTAATTATGAAAACCGCTACAATACCTACAAACACTTTGCTGCTTTTGCCGGGGATATGGCAAAGCAATTTCCACAGGTTACATACTGGGAGCTCTGGAGTGGAATGGATGTGAGAAACGGCTCAACAGATCTTTTTGGTGAATACAACGGCCTTTCACTACATGACATGGGTGTTAACTATGCTGGCATGCTCTCTAATGCCTATAGCACAATAAAAATTTCAAATCCACAAGCGTTAGTTATTATGGGAGGTCTCGATTACCCTGCTGATCAATTGCAAATGGAAGGAGACAATTTTATACAAGGCATCTACGACGGTGCCGGTGGGAGTGGCAGGCGCTGGTTTGACATTGCCAATATTCACACATTTAGAAAAAATTTTACAAATCGAGGAAATGAAATTCGACAGATAATGGATCAAAATTATGATTATGGAAAACCCCTTTGGACAACTGCTATCGGACTTGATGCCGGAGAAATTCAGACGGCTCTAGGTTACCCCAGAACATGGAACACGCCCACAAATACAAGCGACGACCCCGCGGAATGTAAGTGGACCGATCTCCCTAAAAATGCCGAGGGTAAATTAATTTACGATTCTGATGGTTTTGATTATGAAAATTGTAAAACATTAAGTCAAAGGATACTAGAGAACATAACCTCATCGGTCTTTCAAAAGGCAATAATTTACCAATTTCATGGCACTAATGCAAACGAATGTTCTGATTACAACAACAATCAGTCAGACCCACAAAATTTATGCCCGGGAGCTGTATTACCAGCACTGCCAGCAAACTATATCCTCAAAAACGCCCAGCAAATTGATGATTACGGATACGGAATTATGCGTAATGGTCAATACGATCAAGACTCCTCTTTTATACCCAGGCCAATATATAATTGGTTAAAAAATACGCAAGTAAACATATTAGTAAATAACCAAAGTGCATTTGCAACTGATGTTTTACTGCCAAATATGGAAAGCACTAATCTCAAACTCTATGCACCCGAAGGTTATGACTACTATTTTAACGATTTAGGAATGGTAATAAAAAACGTCGCTATTAATTCCTTGTCGCCAACCGAAATTTTGGTTAAAAAACAAGTTATTATAAAATCAGCCGATAGATTAGAATCAAGTTCTGGTCAAATCATCACTTACACAATAACTTACAACAATACAACCAGTGGAGTGTTAAAAAAACTCTCTATTACAGACGAAATACCAAATGGTACAACCTACGTTCCCAATTCCGCAACAGGTATGGGAGTTTATGATCCTGCACGCAATGCTATTACTTGGTCAAGTATGGCGCCCAATCCGGGAAACGGAATCAATTTAAAGTTCCAAGTTCGGGTTAATTAGAATTTATCTTTTGTTTATTAGCTGATCTAACTCTTCAAAGCGTCTTTTCTTTTCTTCATCACTAACATCATCCGACATTTTGGCTGAAACCGTACCCAAACGTGGCGAGTACTTAAATATGTATGCCTTATAAAAGCTGATTTTTTTGCAAATATTTAAAGTATTTAAAAACAACTCTTTGGTCTCTCCGGGAAATCCAACAATAATATCCGTCGACAACTTAACATCAGGGACCTGCTCTTTAATCTTTTTAATTAAACTAAAAAATTCTTCTGAGTTATATTTTCGATTCATTTTTTTTAATATTTCATCGTCACCTGATTGCATTGCAATATGTAGTTCGTTCGGCCATTTTTTTAACTTTCCAAATGTTTTCACAATATTGTCAGTCATATCATGTGGATTCGAAGACATAAAATTAAACTTAAAATCACCAGGGATCATATCTATTGCTATTAGTAGTTTTGCAAAATCATATTCGTAGCTATTTACATTCTGTCCCAGTAATAAAATCTCTTTGTAGCCGCTTTCAAGGACTGCTCTGGCTTCTGTTAATATCTCTTCAATTGGACGAGAGACTTCTCTGCCTCGTGTATATGGGACGGCGCAGTAAGAACAAAAATTATTACAACCTGTCATTATTGGAATATACGCTATTTTACCAGACAACTTTGGCATAATTGAAAAATACTCAAACTTTTCATCTTCTTTGTGTGTAAATCCGGCAAGAACTTTATCTAAATTGTTTAAATCTTTAATATCAAAAAAGGCGACGTTTTTGCCACGAAAAACACTGCGGTCTTTTTTAATTACACAGCCGGTGACCAGAATTTGCTTTTTGTCTTGATCGGCCCATTTTTTAAAATGACCCCAAATCCGATCAACGGCATGTTGCCTAACTGAACAGGCGTTGATAATTACCAAACCAGCCTCTTTTTCAGAGGCTGGTTTGTAATCTAAATCACTTAATTTTGATTCGATTCTTTGCGAATCACTTACGTTCATTTGGCAACCAAATGTTAGTAAGTAATATGTTTTATTCATTCTTTTCAGTTGGAGTAGATTCGTCAGCACCTTCTTCAGTTTCTTTTTCAGCCTTTTCTGCCGCTGAAGCAGCTTCAATATTTTCGATCTGAGCTTTTTCTGCATCTGCCGCGGCTTCGCCTTCCATCGCTTCAAGTTCTTCTTCTGATCGTGGAGCAGTAACTAATACAACTACTTCTTCTGGATCAGCTGAGATCTCTATGCCTTCAGGGATATTTAAATCACTAATTTTAATTGAGTCTTCAAATGTTTTCAAAGCCGTAATATCAACTTCAATTCGATTAACCAAAGCATCCGGCAAACACTCAACTTCTAAAGCATCTTTATTGATAATTAAGTTGCCTTCTAAATCAGCAACGGCAGCAGAAACACCAACAAATTCTAATGGAATTTCAGTGTGAATTTTTTCTTTCATATTAACTTTGTAAAAATCCGCGTGAAGTATTTGTCCAGTAACTGCATCGTATTGTGGTTCATGAAGTAAAATCTTGTGATTGCCTTCTCCATCAACTTCAAGATCAACAATAGTAGAGGTTCCGGCTTTTTCTAGAATTTTTTCAAATTCATTTTTTGCAACCGATAAACTCAGATTATCAAAATCCTTGCCATACAAAACAACCGGAACTAGTCCGTTATTTCTTAAGCTTTGAACTTTTTTGCCCAAAACTTCCCTTTTTTCTGCTTTTAAAATAACTTTTTCCACTTTTTTCTCCAAAATTTTTAACAAATTGCTGTGATAATGTAAGATTATTGTACCTTTTTTACCCGTAAAAGTCAAATGAAAGAATTGGTTAATAATGAACAAAGCCCATGGCCGATGTCATGGGCTTTTCACGACGAAGCGTAAACGCCGTGAGATGGTAAATGGGACACTTTGATTAGTCCCTTCTTGTTCAAATTTGCCTTCAAAGCATGAATTTGAGGTTGAACTATCCCCCTTTCCCCCACCTACTTCATGCTGATTTGGCAAACCCATCTTAACAAATGCCCTTGTTTATGTCTTTGTGTATTTTCACAAAAGCTCAGGTCGTCGTTTTTTTGTTTTTTCTAATTGTTTTTCTTTGCGCCATTTTGCAATCACCGCATGATTTCCAGAAAGTAGTACTTCCGGCACTTTTTCGTCATTAAAGACTTCGGGGCGGGTATACTGCGGATACTCAAGTAAATTCTCTACAAATGATTCCTCCTGAATCGATGCTTCCTTTTCGATAAATCCGGGTACATGACGGGAAGTTGAATCAATTATCGTCATAGTTGGTAAGTCGCCGGAAGTAAGCACAAAATCACCAACCGAGATTTCCTCATCAACAAGATTTCTAATCCTTTCATCATAACCCTCAAAACGACCAGCGATAAAAATAAGCTCTTTTTCCTTTGCCAGTCTTCTTGCGTCAGCTTGATTAAAGACCTTTCCCTGAGGTGTGAGTAAAATAGTTTTTATTTTCTTTCTACCTTTTAGTTTCTTAATGGCATTACTGACAACATCAACGCGCAAGACCATGCCAGCACCACCGCCATAAGGAGAGTCGTCAATTGATTTGTGCTTATCAAAGGCAAAATCATGCAGGTTATAGAGTTCAATTTCGATTATTTTTTTATTGATACCACGAGAAATTAGACCCGTTGTTAAAAACGAATCATAAATCTGTGGCTGAGTTGAGATTATTTTGAATTTCATTTATTCCTTCTAACAAAAGACCGCCTTCAATCTTTTCCGAGCGAGAAAAACTCGTCAGAAAGGACTGCGGCGGTCCTTTGATAACAATATTTAAGCTATACTTAGACTACTTCTGTAGCCTGACCCTCTTCAAGGGATTTTTCTTCTGCAGGCGATTCAGCTGGAGTCTCTTCTGTGGCCTTTACTTCTTTTCCACCTTCTGGTTCGATGATCTTCAAGTTGACGCGGGCATTATTCTTTGCGCCCAAGACACGAAGAAGGGTTCGAATTGACTTTGCCGTGCGACCCTCTTTGCCGATAATCTTGCCCATATCTTCAGGATTAACGGTGAGCTCGATTAAAACTCCCATTTCATCAACTGATCGATTGGTTTTGACATCGTCTGGGTGATCTACAATGGCTTTGACAACTGTTTCAACAAATGCTTGATCTGCGTTTTCGTTCATTGCAACTCCTCCGATTACTTTAGCAGCAACTCGACCAATTTGCGTTACTGCCTTCAATTACTCTATTTGCTACAATTTCATTATATTTCGTAAGAAATTCGGCGTCAATATGCATTCTTTTGACCATATTTCGTTAGAAATTCTGCGTCAATATGCATTCAGTTGACCATATTTCGAAAATTAAGCTTTTTCGTCAGCTGGCTTTTCAGCTTCTACAGGCTTTTCGACTGGCTTTGTCTCTTCTTCCTTTTCAGCTGGCTTTACTTCTGATTCTACTTTTTCTGCTTCTTCTGCTTTATCTTCAGCAATAGCTTCAGCTGCAGCTGCCTGCAACGGATCTTCAGTCGGCGCTTCTTTCTTTTCTTGTTCTACTTGAGCTTCAAAAGCCTCTTTGGCTGCTTCTTTTTCAGCCTGCTCTTTAATTTTCTCAGCCTCATCTTCCGCTTTCTGTCTTTCTAATTCTTTTTTAGAAATAGCACGGAATTTTTTAACAACAATACTGTCATGCTTCATCTCTTCCTTGACGAAGATTTTTGAGACCGTGTGGGAAGGTTTGGCACCTTTTTTCATCCATTCAATGGCTTTTTCTTTGTCAATAACCACCTGTTTGGTTTTTGGATTAAAAGTTCCAAGCATTTCAACATACGGTGAATAAACAGATTTTCTCTGATCTGTTACAACAATACGATAGGTTGGTTCATGTTTCTTACCGGTTCGACGGAGTCTAATAACTAACATTAAAAAAATCTCCCTTCAGAATATATTTAACAAATTAATTATACTCTGTTAATGGATTTGTGTCAACGGCGTCTATGCCTTTTTGACTTTAATTTTGGTGATCTTTGGCGAAACTGCTGCTTTTTTAGGTAAAGTAACGATCAATTGACCATCTTTAATTTCCGCTTCAGCCTTTTCTTTATCAACAATAGCCGGTAGCTGAACAGTTCTAGAGAAAGAACCCGTACTTACTTCTTTTCGATAAAAATCTTCTTCATTGACTTCCTCTTCGGTTTTTCTCTCTCCGCTAATGGTCAATGTATCTTCACCGACCTCGATAGATAGATCTTCTTCTTTAATACCAGGCACATCGGCAGCAACCACCACGTTAGTGTCTTTTTCATATACATTCATTGTTGGTAACTGCGGCGATTTAACCTGCGGCCAGTTTTCGTCAAAAAGACGATCTATTACTTCATGAAGATGACTTGCTTCGCGCATCGGGGACCATGGACTTAAATCATTGGACATAAAATTCCTCACCTCCTCGTGGTCATTAAAATTAATATGACTATTTATTTTTTCTTCGATACAAAAAATAGCTTCAAATGGCGTTTCGAAAATTTCTGAAAAAGCTACAGCCAAAGGTAGCGAAGGCAAACTTTTTCCTTGCTCTAAAGCGATAATTGATTGACGCGAAACACCCAAACTCTTTGCTAGCTCTTCTTGAGTTAGCTGTTTTTGTTCGCGAAGTATCTTTAATTGTTTCGAAACCCGATGTATTTCAATTTTCATATTTTTCTCTTTATTTAGAAAAATTCCGCGACAAGCTTTGCTTGTCCATTTTTTATTTCTTTCAAGCTCATTGTAAAGTGTTCTTTACATCTTGTCAACGTAATTTTTAATTAAAAAAGACCGATTTTATTCGGTCTAGAGATCATGCAAATTCCAATTGTTTCCAAGGAAAACTGTATTTCCGTCTGGATGATTGTCATCAGTAATCTTGGCCATTTCGATGGCCTTTGTCAGAGTGATCCAGCCAAGACGAACAGCGGCGACGAGACAGATAGTTTCATCGGCCAGCGCCGGCGAATGTTGACCATAAATAGAAAAGATATAATGATCGGTGACAATGGCACCTGGCTGTTCGCCGCTTTGGCGGCTCAACACATTACCTTTGGCGCACAGGTACATATAAAGTTGGCGAACGAATATGTCAGCAAAATCGAGGCATTCTGCGCGCCCCGGCAGACTAACACCTGAGCCGCCGATAAAATCTTTCTCGACGATTACATAATCGTCTCTTGTTCGAAGTGACCAGCCTACACCCATTACCGTGATGTCAAGCTTTTCAAAAACATCTGTCATGGCTTTGCTCAATACTTTCTTGACGTTCTCAACCGCATAATCTCTTGTCATGTTAAGCCTCCAGATGGAAATCCGATTTCAAAATAATTCTAACATAGCAGAAAAGGATAATCAACCGGTTGCACAACTTTAACTAACATGTTTAAATATATTTATGTATAAAAAAATTTCCAAAATCCCACATAAAGCATTGAGACATCGATTGGCCATGCCATTTATCTGGGGCATGTCAATCCCACTCCTAATTTTGGACTTTTTTCTTGAGATTTATCATCATGTCGCCTTTCCGCTATACGGTATACCGATCGTAAAAAGAAGCAACTATATCAGAATCGATCGCCAAAAGCTCACTTATTTATCCCCACTCGACAAATTTTATTGCATGTATTGCGGTTACGCCAATGGTTTCGCGGCATATTTAGTTAGAATTTGTGGCGATACAGAAAAATATTGGTGCGGCATTAAACATAAAGAGGTCAACGGATTTATTCGACAACCACATCAAGAAGATTTTTTACCCTATGGCGACGAACAAGCCTACAGAGAACTCTTGGAAAAAAAATAAAGTTTTCTATTTTGTCTCTCCAGCTTTTGTAAATTCTTAAGCACTCGAAGTTCAACTGTAAGTGTTGACTTTTTCATGAAAAAGGCTGAATTAACCTCATGCATTCCTTCCATGTGATATGGAAGAGATTATGGAGGAGAAATGAAAAAGCTACTCTGTTTTTCAGTAATACTGATCTTGTTGGTTGCACTACCGGTTTTGGCGGG
>Ga0209318_1000300_pt1 | contig 50373 bp, 72 predicted proteins | sample RifGroE1_FD_183999 | JGI IMG/M metagenome (GOLD analysis project Ga0209318, IMG submission 183999) | Groundwater microbial communities from Rifle, Colorado, USA - Groundwater E1 (SPAdes) (version 2) | ecosystem: Environmental > Aquatic > Deep subsurface > Groundwater | place: Rifle, Colorado... | reverse complement strand
AGTCGGGAATTTAAGACTGTGGAGTGTTATACAAAAAATGCAAGTAGTTAGATTTTTAACAAAAGCAGACATTATGAAGCAGTAAAAATCTTGATATAGATACTTATGTCTATATTTTAAGTAGCAGGAAGAATAATGTCCGTAAGTAATAACATAGTATTGGTAACTTCTGAAATGATAGCAGAGTTACATAAGGAAAAGGAGTCCATACAAAATAAGATTAATAACGCCAAAGGTAGATTATCTGTCATAGAAGAGCAGTTAAAGGGTGCTCTAAAGGAACTAAACGATCTTGGAGTAACCCCTGAAGATGCGGAATCAACTTTACTTAGATTAAGCAAGGAAATTGCCTCACTATATTCTGAGGCTAAAGTGCTTGTAGATGACATCAATAAACTTACAGGAGGCGCAAATGCTGGATAAAATATCTCCTTTCGAGGAGGAATTAGGCTTAATATGTGATCCTCGGGTACGGAGATTTGTAGAAGATTGTCTGGAGTTAAGCCCTGATTATTTCTTTAAAGTAGCAGCATCCGATACCGGTAAGCATCACCCTTATTGGGCGTTAGGTGAAGGAGGGACAGTCAGACATACTAGAGCAGTGGCTAAAGTAGGTTTGAGGCTGGCGGGCACCTTTGTTAAAGATATTGACACATTAAGAGTGGATTTACTTATAGCGGCTGCGTTATTACACGATTCCCATAAGTATGGCATCTCATTCGATACTCGTTATTATCCTTTACACCCGTACATACCTCGTACAGTATTTGGAAGAATCACCTCCGGATTAACCGGTCTGGAGAAAGACTGGATATTTAAGGCCATCGAAAGTCATATGGGTTCTTACATAAATGGAGGTTGGTCACCTCTTTATTATGTAACTAAAGGTAATTTAAAGGATGACCCCATGGCGTTAGCGTTACATTTAGCGGATTATATTGTAGCCGATCTATCTTTTATAGATAAACGATTTGCGGATGTAAGTATTCCTTTGGATGGGGTGTATACTCAATATGAAGCATACCCAGATGAGGCAATAAAAGGAATCATTCTAGGTGTAATGCTTTCCTGTTTTGGAAGTTTACCAGATAACTATCTGGACACCTTGGATATTGTGTTTAACAGGGTGGTCAGTAACTTACGATACCCTTCAAGTGTACGAGGTAAGAAGTACAACTACGAAGGAATAATTAAATGTGCGACAGAACATTTGTTAAAAATAGTAGGCAAAGAAGGAGTGGGGGATAATGTCGAACTCTCAAATTCCACAGCAGATACAACGGCAGTGGTTTAATTCAAAACAAATAGCGGAGAGGTTTAATATATCTTTGACTACGGTAGCAAGGTGGGAGAAAAAGGGTTTCCCTGTCCACCGCCAAGGGTATGTTAAAAGATATGACCCTACAGAATGCGATGAATGGTTGAGCAATCTGAGGTCAGGTCAATGAAAAACACTTTAGAACAATTGAACTTAGCAAAAACCTTTTTAGCTAAGAATCAAGGTAAGAAGGAACTACTAGCGCAAGAGTTGAGAGAGTGCGTGGCAGGGTTAGCGAGGACACAAAATAGTATTGAGATATTTGAGAAAGCTAAAATATTTCTGCAGCAAGTGTCCGAGACTGCCCGCGCTTTAGCTAAAGCGCGTATTGAAACAGTAGTAACAAAAGCTCTGCAGTACGTTTTTGGCCTACAATATGCTTTTAAAATACAGTTAAAGTATACCCCTTCTCGGGTTGAGGCCGACTTCTTGGTAGTTACTAATTATGGAAACAAGACAGTAGAAAATTACCCGACTACAGGAAAAGGTGGAGGCATTGTAGACTTATTAGCTATAGCGCTTAAATTCTCTATTCTAGAGCTAGTCAATTTTGATGGCCCCATATGGTTGGATGAGCCTTTTAAACATGTCTCTGAAGATTATATACCGGCGGCTGGTAGACTGCTCACATATATGGGCGAAATGAGTTCGAGGCAAATAACTATCATAACCCATAACCCCCGGCTTGCAGAGATGTGTAATAAGGTCATAACTGTAGCACAAACTGAAGGTAAGAGTAGCATCACTTAATTTAAAAAATAGTTTGGAATTAAGTTTGGGACAAGTTTGGGACAGAAATTAAAAACTTGTCCCAAACTCTTTTTTGGCGGAATGCTGCTCTTATGTGAAGATATTAAATTTGGGAATAATTAGGTGAGACAAAAAATCAATTTTTGTCCCAAATTTGTCCCAAATTTGTCCCAAAATAAATGCAGGTATAATGTGCATCCTTTAGTTAGGTAAAGGATTTTTGTCCCAACTTTGTCCCAAAATAAATGCAGGTATCATGCGGCTTTAGGACATTTTTGAGCCTTTTTTGTCCCAAAATAGTAAAAATACACACCCCCTTTTTTAACAAAAGTTTTTTCTAAAATGAGTTCACTCTTCTTTTTTTTATTTTTTTATACCTAGTGTATATATATTATATATATTATAATAATTTAATAAAAAAAGAAGGAAAAAGGCAGGTATTTAGCGACTTTAAGGCTGGGACAAATTTGGGACAGAATGTTGTGTGAAAAACAGACACAATTCAATTTATGCCCGTATTTACTGACTTTATCGTGGGACAAAGTTGGGACAAATTTGGGACAAATGCCGCCTAATTTCTCCCATTTTGGGACAAATGCCGCCTAATTTCTTCCATTTTGGGACAAATGCCGCCTAATTTCTTACAGTTCAGGAAGGTACCTGGGAGTATTTTGGGACAAATCTGAGACAACTTTTTAGGTTTTGTCCCAAATTTGTCCCAGCCCTAACCCCCCCCCTAAGCACGTTTTAACTTTTAACTATTTTAGTGGTATAAGTAATATATAGAGAAACTCTATATATTTTTAAACGGAAGGTGGTGTAAACAAATGGCACAGGCAATAACACTAGGTTTTTTCGATAAATTAAACATGTTTAATTTTGTTAAGAGTAATGCATCTAACGCAAAAGCGTTAGCAAAAGCGTATAAGAAAGAACCTGAAAAATGGGAGGCACTTAAGAAGGAATATCCTAACTGGGAGAAATATATTACTGACCCTGAGTTTAAGAATATCAGAAAAGAGCTGCAGGCTCTGGGAGTTCCACTGTAAAGGAGTTATACCCTATGACACGTAACCTTCTAGTTGTACTATTACTTGCTATTTTTATCTTTGGAGGGGTCGTAAATTACGTTATCGAAGACCTTAACGAAAAAATAGAACTTAAAAATAAAGAATTAAATAAGACTATTCAACAGTTAAAGAATGAAACAGCCGCTAAAGCTAAGGCGGTGGAGCAGCTAAAAATAGAACAAGAGTTGAAGACTAAGGCTTTAGAAGATAATAGGAGGTTAAAAGAGACTTCTCGGGGTGCTTCTAGAAAATCCGCAGGTGTGTGGAAAATTACTTTCTACACACCCTCTGTTAAAGAGTGTGGTAACAGTAAAGGTATTACTGCCTCAGGTAAAAAGGTAATACCTAACTACACCGTGGCCATAGATAAAAGGTATTGGCCGTTTAAAACTAAATTCTACGTGGAAGGCTTTGGAACGGTAGAAGCAATGGATACAGGTGGCGCAATAAAAGGGTCAAACAGAATGGATATATGCATACTGGACGTAAATAAAGCCTTAAGCCTAGGTGTGCAGCAAAGGAGAGTGTGGGTAATTGGGCAAAATAGAAGAGACTAGTATTAGAAATATACATATCTACCAGCTTGTAAAGTTGTTACTAAGCGCTGGTTTCGATTTAAACAATATAAAACCAGCAACAATTACCTACAACTGGTGTATTTTCATACGTAGACATCTCTGTTCCACTGTAATGCATAAAAATAACAAAGTAGTGTTTGGCTTTTCGCGGAATGGGTTTAATGCTCGTCCTAACCTACGACCTCTACGTAAGTTATTTCCACACCATAAACTAAAGACTATTGCAACACCTGCTAATGGGGATGGAAGTGGTTATCTCTTCTCCCTAGAAGCAATATTTAAGGATACCGAGCCTGTTGAGTGTATACTGGATACTTTAAGCGCCTTAACTTACTTAAACTCAATGGTATAAGTAAGTTAAGGCGTTGGCCTTATAGGGCAGGTCTCTGCGTATGTAACTCTCCGGAGTTATATACACTACGATGATAAAGTAGAGGAAATCGTAAACTCAGAGCCCTCCTCTTTTTTGTTTCGGGACTTGATTAGTGACAAGTATAGACTATCTATGATGGTTTGTGAGGGGGAGAGTTATACATGAGAAGTTCTTATTGTGACTGCGGTAAGCTATTAACAGGGGAAGAATCCTTCGAAGTAGAGTCGAATGTACGAGGTAGGTTGGACCAAGGCTATATATGTGACAACTGTGGAGTTGCCGTATGGACATATAAGTTAGAACCTCCTAATGAGGATGCGGAGGACGGTAAACCCCATGCTAAATAAATGCGCGGGGTGTTTTAAACCAGTTACAAGGGGCTTGGATATATGTATCACTTGTAATTATAATCTAGCAAGCGAGGCCTTAGTCTCTCTTGATGAGGCTAATTACCTGGGATTAACTCAAGAAGTTGCAGAGGAAATAAAATACGCATTGTACAATAATATGACGTGTATAAGGGAAAAGGAGCTGAGGAAAATACAAACCTCTATTTTAGCTAAAATGATTGGTAAGTGTGCGGATACAGCTGTTTATTTAGGCAAGAAAAAGTTTGAAGATTTAGATGACATGAAAGTTCTCTTATTTGACTTAGAGTTGAATAGAGCCTTTATAACTAACGCAGATGTCGTCATTCGTATTTCAGATTTGCCTTTAGACACTATGGATGGCATAATGCGGGAAATACCGGCATATGACTATCTCAGTGATAGATTCATACCCAATCCCCTGCCTTTCACCGTTCAGGAATTAAATGCTGTATTCACAGACGCTTTTATGTTTACTGTAACATTACCTATATCTTACATTCTAGAAAAAATATTCTCTTCCTATAAATCCCCCATGGAGAGACGCAGCGTATATGCTGTAATTGACGTAGGATATGGTTTCTTTAATGGTTCCCTAGTTATCCCCAGATTTAATTTAGACAATAAGGGAAGAAGACTTTTTGGTTTCCCTAATGATAAAACAATATACGTCTCTAAGGACAGTAAGATAGGCAATGCAGCTATAGAGCCGGATACCCCTTACGTTGGTATTCCTGTTGCTTCCTCCGGAAGTAGTATATTTGTAAATATATACAAAAAATACGGAGAATTTACTTCCATCGGCCTCTACGAAGCTAATAAGAGCGTCGTGGGAGACGAATTCCATATTTACGACCTAGATTCATATGGAATGAATGATTTAATTCGTTTTAAGCTTGTTTCCTCTGTCGATAAATTTCCACCTGAACAGCCTAGTATAAAAATGCAGGCGTATAAGTATTTCTATCCTACTGTTGTTGAGGCGGAGTATTTGTACAATGTATTATTACTCTTTAAAAATTTCGGATATGACTTTGTAAATTTACACGTCAAAGACCCTAACTTGCCTGTGTTGTTGGAAGGGTTGAACTTAAGAAACGCGGCAGAACAACCAGACATTGAGGTGTTAATGTCTATAGTCGCTGTAGGTAAGGATGGCAGAGAATGTGAGGCAAACGTAGAATCTTCCTTAATTACGTCTACTTTAAGGAGCTGCTAAATTATGCCAACAAATGGTTCATTTGAGGACTTAGCAAACACTCTCGAAGTAGAGGTCTTTAAAGCATATCAAGAAATTCTAGAGCTGCTTGATTTTGAAGAAGTAGCTCCTGACTTGGAGGATATTTACGAAGAATTCCACCTGGCTATACTAAAGAATGTGGAAGAGGTTTATGAAGAGGTCTTCGGTGACGGTGCTACTATTAATGAAGACTGGCTTGAGGATTTAGGTATCGACTGGAGAGGGATACCTAATATATTACTAGTCTGTAGAATACTAAACGCCTTCTCTCTGGGTTATATGTATAAAGGGGAGCTATATAATATGGCTCCCCAAACTATTTTAGGTAAAGGGGAGGTTATTTGTGAATGAATTTCCTAAACATTTACTGGTAAGCGCAAAGGAAGTTCAGAGTCTAATTAAGGCGGAGTGGTCTGTCATTCGTACCGGCCAACACTTAGTTGACGATCGTTGGCGAGCTCTTTATAAGGTAAAAAGATTCTCCGATAATTGTTGTGGAATTTTGTTTATAGGTAATTATGGGTTTGCCAGTAACGGACATTGGGTCATGAAGATTAGGACAGATGGTCCTTCTGTAGACCCGGATGTCCGTTATTTCTTTTATGACTATGCTACTGAGGAGGTGATAGAGAATTACAACCCTTTTAAGGTACCTGTTGACGAACTGCTCAAGGTGGTTCAACAGTGGAAGTATTTTAACGTGAAACTACGTGTAGATGACATTAAGGATGTTATTGAAGGTAACATTAAAAATGTACGTCACCGTAGAGACATATCCTTTCACGCTGGGTATGATAGTGAGACACATGAGATGGGTATACGATTAGAAAGTAAAAAAGGTGTTACCCAGTTAACCCGTATACCTGTCTACTCTGACATTCTGCCTGGGGGCTTTCCGGAGTTTAGTGTAAACCTATCTTATTTACACAAAATACTTGACATAATTGCTCCTTGGTACAACGTACTGGATTTCTGCTTCGACGGCACTGGAGTCAGGGAAGCAATAATTATCAAGGCTAAAAACCCTTATTCTCTTAATAAAATGGATATAAGGTTAGCCTTGGGACAATTTACTATCTAGGAGGTGGGATAATGTGAGTGGAAGCACTAAAGCGTTAGTATCTTTTAAGGCTGAAAATAAAGTATATCTTTTAATCGGCGAAAATAATGTAGTACAGGCATTTAAATCCGTGCAGAAAGCCTCGGACTACTTTGAATCCTCTTACATGAAGTGTCATGATAGAGGATACACGTCAAGTATGTCTGCCTGTTTAAATTACATTACTTTCAACCCTGCTATTCATCCTTGGAAGCATGAAGACTTATCCAAACTGGTTGACATGGGGGTTATTCATCCGGACACCTTTAGCCCTTACACTATACGTAATATAAGTGGACAAATGACAGGGGCTTTATGTGCAGGAGAAAATGCTAGTAATTGGCATGACAGTGGCATTACCCCTAATCTAATTTAGGAGGAAGGGTAAAAATTACTCTATAGGAGGTGTGATAACTTGAGCGGGAGTATCAAATTTTGGAAGACTAGAGAAGCTAATGGTTATTTGAGTAATTTTTACCCCTCTAAAATAACTATTGATAGTAAGACATATAAAACTGTAGAGCATTATTTTCAATCACAGAAATTTGTAGGCACTGAATACGAGGAGATGATTATGTCAAAATCCTCACCATATACAGCCGCTACTATGGGCAGAAATAGAAAATACCCATTGCGTACCGACTGGGATGAGGTCAAGGAAGACATTATGTTTAAGGGACTATACGCTAAATTTACTCAACATCCAGAATTAAGACAATTGCTCCTATCTACTGGGGAGAATGACATTGTGGAGGACTCCCCAGTAGATGATTATTGGGGCATCGGTAAATATGGTACTGGTAAGAATAGGTTAGGCAATACCCTTGTAACTTTAAGAACCTTATTAAGTAACCAAACATAATTTAGGAGGAAGAACATGGCAGATAACACATTTGAGTATACACCAAAGGAAGAAACATTATCAGATATTATTTTACTAAAGAGGGTGCAGAATGGGGATATGGGTGCCCTGCCTATGCTTTCTGAGCGTTACCACCCTCTCGTAGTTGAGGTAGCCTCGTCTTTAGCTGGAGGCAGGAATACCATAGAATTTAAGCCTGCCTTAGTTTCAACCATTGTCGCTTTTAATACTCTCGCCTCTAAATGTAAGCATCCACAAACTTTTGGATCTGATATTGAGGTCGATTTATTTACTGAGGCAGAGACTCTGTACCGAAAGGCTAAAGAGTTTCAGTCACTTCCTTTTATTGAGCTTGAAAAGAAGGCCCATAAGGGAGACATGCTAGCTATGTGTATTTTAAATAGAAGAAAGTCAGCTAGCCTCCGCCCTCACCGAGATTTTTCATTTATAACCGGAAGTCTTCTTATGGAGGGTGCTACTTCCTCCTCATCACCCTCGACTACTGAACGTCGCTGTCTTGCAGATAGCTTTATCCCCGCCTTAAAGTCAGCTAAAGATGCTTTCAAAAAGGCGGTAGCCCCTGCTAGAAATCCACAGAAGAAGTGATGAAATACTTTTTCCAAAGAATAAAAAATAAGGTATAAGAAAGGTAGTAATAGATAGCATAATATCTATACACTATTTTTAGGAAGGAGGAGATAGGCTATAAAAGGTAAGGTAGTTTATCTGCTTTTGTCAGATGATAATGGCTCTACGTTTTCAAGAGATGTCCCATTTGGGGTGGCGGTCACTACTGAGGCGGAAGCAAAGAGGTTCGTCGAGGAAGGAAATTTTGGTTATTCTCAATCTTATGAGAAACTAACCATTTTCGACAATAAGGATAAGGCTATCGCCCACTCATTAAAAATATAAGGAGGAGAATTTAAAATGCCTAAATTTATCGGTGAAATACCACGTACTTTCGTTACTCTTGAGGCGGGTACCCTTGAGGACGCCAAGATAGGTCTTGCAGAAGAAGCTGCTAAAATGGCCATGACCCTCGGCGAGGTGCAGGAAATAACCGAAGAGGCCCTTGCTAAAATGGGTACCGGTAAAAGTAAGCCCGGCTGTTTGCTGGATAAGGCCAAAAGTTGCTTCGTTATGGGTGGAGATTTCGCTCAGGCCGTAGGTGGTTCAGCTGTGCTGGGTCTTGGAGGAGGGGATATTGTCATGGGTTCCTCCTTATGCGACACCATCGGGTTTACCGAAGCAGAGAGGGGAGCCGGCGACTTTATCAGCCTCAATTCCTTCTTTGACCGGAAGTATGCGAGAGTTGCTTCCTAGTATTTTGTTAATGCCTACTTAATGTGGGCATTATAGAGAATATCATGAAGGAGGAGTAATTTGCGTGGGAAGTATAAATCTAGAAAGCCTATACAACGCAATGCAGAAATACATAGGTGTTGCACTATCAGAAGAAGACAAGGAAGATGTCAAAAACGACCTACGTGCAACACTACCAGGAATTGGGATAGAATTTAGATGGACAGTGTACGGGCCAAGAGGGAATCCAAATGGTTTTTCGTACTTGCGCGGTGTTTTTGTAGACGGGATTAAGGATTTTCTGCACACTACTTGGCCGCTTAGCTTTAAGGAGTCTGTAGGTGGGCGCTGGGTGTGGAAAGAGATAAAAAGGAGTGAATTAAAATGAATAACTGCATTGTCTTACCCCCCTATCGACCGATTGAGATGGCATAGAGGACGTTGCAGTAACTATTGCCGATACTATATTTACCTTCTGTTTCAACGCAAGCAAATTTGCTAAAATTTTATACAATCGCTGATGGTTCTTAGACGGCAGAATACCCCGCGAGGTTCGGGGAGGTCCCAGGTTCGAGTCCTGGCGGCGATTAGTAAAACCCTGTTATTCCTAAGTTTCTACTTGGGCGTAGCAAGGTTTTTTGCTTTTAGTGGCTTCTTAGAACAAAAAAGGTAGGGTATTATACCCTACCTACCTACCTCAACAATCCCCTTCTAACAGCCATCTCTTGCCCCCCTGCTTAATATCCCCTGCCGAGCGTTTAAGAGGGCGTTGGGTAGGGGATTAAAAGCTAAGGGAGGAATTTTAAGTGACACGTAAAAAACAGCGCACAGCCAAAGCTAAAACTTTACGTCGCATAGTAAAGGGAGTTATCTACATTGTTGCTCTCCTGGTTGCTCAGGTTTTAGCCGGAACCAGGACAGACATTATTTGCCCCGACACTGGACCAGATTCAGCAGTACGGGACGAAAAAGGAATGATAGCAGGAGTCAGGAGGTTTATGCTTCCATAGTCTCACCCGGTTTATGGAGGTATATCCGCAAAAACCTCCTACCTGAAAATTAAATTATGAGGAGGAATTTTAATGCCATTTTTAAGTCCGATGACTGTTTTGCAAACTGTTTGTAAGTATGATACACATATAAAAAATTTTCCAGAATGTAATTGTGAGCATTGTAATAATATTAATGCTCTAAGTAACTATTTAAGTACTCATAATGGAACTTTGCCGGAAAGTATGTATAAATATTACAACTATCATTCTCTACGAGATATGGCACAAAAATATCTCGTAGAGAATGATAAAAATTACATGTAAAGAATAGTATCTTGACCGTATCCCTGCCTTGTCAGGGTGTCGGTGAGGGTATTGAAATTATAATTAAAATATTATATAGCAGGGAGGTAACAGAACAATGACGTATGCAGAATTAAAAGAGTTAAATAACCACCTTATCGCCACCTCCGAAACTACAGAGCCTTGGGGGCTGGATATTTAAAGTATAGGAGGAATAATAACATGTTTCTTATTGAAAACCTCAGAAAAACATTAATAGAAAGTCTTCCCATTGCAATTGAATCCCAGGTAGGAAAAGTCTATACCTCCCCACCGGAAGGAGCGTCCTACTTCTGGTTGGTAAGATTTTCAAATGGTATCCGTATTCCTTATCCTGTGATGAGTCTAGAGGGGGTTGACGCATCCCTCTTTAGTTCAAGTAGTAGGGTCCTATCTTTAGATGAGAGTTTAACTATTTGCGCACAGGAAAGTATGGTTCGTGCTGCCTTCAGTGCACGGAAGGAATTAGCTGAGGCGTTTGAAAACTTAAAAGCTTCAGCTACAAAAGAGTATGAGGAGTGTGAAGAATGTGAAAAACCGAAAAATAAAAACACTTTGGCCCTCGCTCAAATACTTGAGGATTTGTTAAAAGACACAAACCTAATTTTAGCTAACAAAAAGAAAACACAGCAGTTGATTGATTATACCAAAGAGCTGCACAGTAAATTTGGTACTTCATGTGAGTTAAATGTTTTACGAATGAATTTATTGGAAGCCTTTGGAATAGACGACGATAACTTCACAGCGGATTGGGACTTTGCTCCATGCGCGGTTAACCCCTTTAAAAAGTAAACTTTTCATTGATAAGAGAAGATGCATCCCCGTCTTCTCTTTTTTAATTATTGTGGTATAAGATAGTTAAGGAACACTATTTAGGAGGAATCTTTTTTATGCCAGAAACTGCAGATGGATATAATGAGATTATAGACTACCAGAAATACTTAGTACTGCTCGCGCAGAAAGGTAATGAAGCTGCCCGTGTATCACTGCATACCTTATGTGACACGATGTTAAATAGTGTGGTTCGTGAATATCTTTTTCACACTACAATATCTAAAGAGTTTTGTCCTACAGAGCAATATGCCGAAATATTACAAGTAGTGAACTCTTTGTTAGACAGCTACATTGACAAGTGGAGTGCCTCTGAATCTATGAGCCCCGTGCTATATTTTTTTGTTAACATAAGAAACAAGCTAGGAAGGGGAATAGCAATTGGATAACCAAGAATTTATTACTATATTTAATAGTATGGGGAATAGATCAGACACCTGGGTAGCTCTTTTTGATCTATTTGAAAGTGAGTATGTACTTAGCGACTCTAAAGACATAGTGGTCGCCGCATTATTACTTGAGCCTAATAAGGATAGTGACTCACCACTTGCACATCTTTTTACGGATTTATTTTACTACGATGAAATGTATATTAAACACTCATTTAGTGAACTGCTCCGCTGTGGGTTTATGTATGAGTCCCTGGATTTAAGGATGGCGGGACACTTTGTTCTGGATAAAGAAAGGATTGCTTCTTATGTCCATCATGCAGACTTACGGGAAAAATTTCATATGTTTTCTACTCGTGCTATACAGGAAATTAAGCAATTTGCAAAGGCGGTAACCTTAATCAGTAAACACACTGCTCCTTCTCCTTCTCCTTCTCCTAAAAAGGTTTCATTCACAATGACACCAGGAGCGATTTGTATGCGTTGTCTCCATTTCCGTCCACTTCGGTCGGAATGTCACAGAGGTGCACCAAGAAGAGCAGGATTTCCTAGGGTTAGTCCTACATCAAGTTGTAAACATTTTCGCTAAAGGAGGTAATTTTATGGGAAATTGTCGTCTTCACGTCATTTACATAGAGGGTGATTTAAAGAAGCGCACAATGTTGATGACATCTCGCTCCTTTTCTTATTCCTGGGATGGCACCTTCTGCACTATTTTTAGAAGGAATACTCCTATTAAAAAGGTAAGAGCCTTTCCAGGATGTAAAGTAATTATAGCCCCATCGTCTACAGCTCCTACTAAAATAACTGTCGTAGAACCAGCTATATACAAGTTATTGCGTAAAGTATGGAGTTACGGCTTTTTTAACGCTCTTAAACTAACGTCTTTTAAGGAGCTATTACGTGCGGTAGATAAATGTCGTATAGATGGGGTAATCTCTGCTAAAATAGTGCGAGGGGATAACGCCGCCTTTGCCTATAGAACAAACTATAGAACAAATAAAAACATCCCCTTTAGATGGTGGATTGATGAGGATAAGGTTAGCGTGGAAGAAGTGGCGGGACTACTGAAATATGGTATTAATTCCTCTCCTGTGAGTATGTTAAATCCTCCTGAAACTGCGGAGGATTCTATTGTAATCACAGGAGTCAGAAGAATATTGAGTGTGGAAGAACAAAATCATTTACTTGGAAGGAGTGGTTAAGGAGTAAAAATCTTGATATAGATACTTATGTCTATATTTTAAGTAGCAGGTAAGTTAAATGCTTGCGTATACAATTACTCAGAAAACATTTGTCCCTTATATTGAATTGACAGTAGAGAAGGGCAAACCTGGCCTGGTATTATCCGCTCCTGATAATATAGTATTAGATGCGGATAAAGAATTATTTCCTTTAATTCCCTGCTCAAAAATAGGAACAACTTACAAAAGGAGTCCTCGCCCATTGTTACACAATGAGATAAAGTGTGATAAATGCGGCGAACAATTAATACGGTCTTTCAGAGGACAAGAAGGACTGTATATTTATGACCATCCAGCAGTTGGAGGGCATATGCAAGAGAAGGTCATAGTAGACAGAGTAGAATTAGTTAACTTCCAGTTAACTACCTATATAAGCCCCAGACTGACTATGCTAGATAGCGCCTTTATTCATTTAAAAGGTCTACCTTTTAGAGATCTGGAGTCAACTCACCTTGTGTCGGGATTTGTCCACAGTAGCCCTACCCGTTTTAAAATACCGGATTTAATGTGTCCTAGTAAGATGAATAGTTCCACTGGCATCTTAGGATTCAGCCGTAGAAAAGATTCTATTAGTGACACATACTGGTTTTTTAATGCCGCTATAACTATGCAGCCAAATTCCCTATTTGGTATATGTGGGGAAAACACATTCCCAGATAAACTGATAGTGTGGAATGGCAGCTCTCTGCACGTATTAGACACTACGCAGAAAGAAATTTAAGTTAAAATACCCATGTGTATTTAAATACACATGGGTATTTTTTTTTTCTGTATTTTAAAGGTTTGAACTGGTATAAGTAAGAAAAGTCAAGTCTATTATTTTAAAAATTTTTAATATATAATTAACTACCTAAGGAGCTGATAATTTTGTGGAAATAAACCGCGAGTGGGCGCAACATATTTTAGCAATAATAACTGAAGACCCTGAAGTATTTTATTCTAAATTCCTTCCTGCGCATACGTTGGAACCTGCCGGGGCTAATTTAAGAATTCAACCTTGCCCTAAATGTGGTCATCATGATTGCTGTACCATAACTCCTGGAGTTATGGCAGTAAACTGTTTCTCTCCTGGTTGCATATCAGGAAATCACTTAAAGTTTATTTTTGAAGTTTTAGGGTTTAGCGCTGAGTTAGCACAGGCTATAGGGGAATTTTACAATCATCCTTACGTAGAGGATATTCAATTAAACGCTAAAAATAGGTTATTTGAAATAAGGGATATAGCGGCTAAGTTTTACCATAAACAATTTATGGAGAATGACAACGCCCTTACTTATCAGGTGCAAGTACGTAAGCATAATATCGACACTTTAAGATTATTTCAAATAGGGTACAGCTCTAATTTTTCTATTTTAAGGGAATCTCTCTACATTCTAGGGTACGTGGAGGATGAAATAAAAGAAGCAGCTGTATGGCTTCCTGAGGGTCTAATAGTCTACCCTATAATTGATTTCTCAAATAAAAAAGTATATAGATTAACCACTAAAAACCCGTTTGGTGTTACATATAAAGACAAACCCATAAAAGCCTTCTCAACCGGGTTTAAGACTAGTATGATGACAACGCCAAGTTTAAACTTCGAGAGTGTTATTTTAGTAGAAGGCGAGAATGATCTAATAAGCATTTTCGAGAATACTCCCTCTGCCAGTGTTATGGCGATGTGCGGTAAATTATCAAAGGAACAAATAGAAGTTCTGGGCAGTGTACTATCTAAATTCGATAAAGTATACTGTATGTTTGATAATGACGACGCTGGTGCTGAATACGAGAATACTATAAATGAGTCTTTACCCCATTTAAATATCTTCCATTGTTCTTATGGTACTAATTTCAAAGACCCTGACGAAGCATTTAAAAGCGGTAATATGGAAATCACGTTAACAGACATTTTAGCCCAGGCGACCTTACTGGAGACTAAAGGGTATAATGTAAGTCACAGACTCAACGTGTGGACGATTGAAAATAGGGTACAAAAACTAGAATTTGAAATATTAGATAAAACAAGAAATGGCTCCCTAGTAGGAGCATTAAAATACTACGAAAGCAACGAGTTAAAGGATATTCAATATGACATAACCCTAGCTAAAAGTAAGTTTAAACCTCTTAACTTTTACTTACTAGAGGCTATGGGTAAATTCTTTAATGAGAACCTAGAAGATAAATCATTAGATGAACTTATACATATTTACTATCACACCCGATGGAAGGGTGAAGTATTAAAAATACTCGCTAAGATCTTATTTAATATGGAGGAAACCGAAAGAGAACCAGTCGTAATTCTATTAAGAAGGGGCCTTGGCGAGGAAATAACCGACATTATTTTAAAGGAATTAAATGAGTTACAGAATGAGGATATTGTTGAATACTCTACAATACCTAGGATGAAGCTCGGGCAATTCTTTAGTGTGAGAAATAAGGAAGCATTTATGTACTTCACTTACGTTAAAAAAGATGGGGACACCATTCGTAAACTACCTTACTTACTCACCAGCGACAGAAAGTTAATTCGTCTTGACTTGTATAAACGAAAAGACGAACAATGTTTAATATTAATAAGGAATAAATATGAGTTGCCTATGGAAGTGCCACAAGCTATAATGGATTTACAACGCATCTCCCTTTCTCAGTCTTTTGTTGAAGAGTATGTCAGTGGCAATATGGACCCTAAAGAGTTGTCCCCAAAGCTCCTTATGCGCAGAATAGAAAACTTTCTTAGGAAGTTTTATTACCATGAAGACGAGAATATATTTAAAGTTCTCTCTATATGGATATATGGTACTTACTGTTATGAGCTATTTGGTCAGTACCCTTACTTATTCTTAAACGGGCCTAAAGGTTCCGGTAAAACCGTACTCGATGTATGCATAGATTTACTAGCCTTCAATCCTAAAATGACTGTAAGTATTACCAACGCCGCCCTTTTTAGGAGTATCAGTGTTGAAGGTGGAACCCTCATTTTAGATGAAATGGAAAACCTAACCAGCAGGAAGCAGGCGCAAGAAAGTGATTTAGCCGCCATACTAAAAGGAGGGTACATGCGCGCCGGGTGCGCTATGCGGTGTGATAAGGATAACGGAAATATGCCTCAAATGTTCGATGTATTTGGGCCTAAGGTTGTAAGTAATATATTCGGACTGGAGGATATTATATCCGACAGATGTATTCAACTAAATACGGCCTACGTCAGAGGAAAGGACAGCAGTAAAATACTTCGTAAATTGGAAGACCCTAAGCAATTTTACATAGACGGGTTAGGTCTGGTTAAAGAGTTAACCTCTAAATGTGCGTTGTCTATACTGGAGCATTTTCTGACTATATATAAAGTTTACAAGGAATACGTCTTTGATAGTGCTAACGCCAGACTAGCTCAAATTATGAGGCCTATTCAAGCGCTAGCCTTTTTAGCAGGGCCAGACTTTGAAAAAGCTCTAGCTAACTATTATAACTCTACTATCAAAGTAGTAAAGGAAGAAATTGAATATGAAACTCCCGAAGGCGCTCTAGAAGATATTTTACGAGATATAGGGGCAGAAATTATGGGGGAGAAAGAGTCAAATTACATATCGGCTAACCTACATAAATATAAAACCCCCGTTAAAATATCTTACGAAGAAGGCTGGTTTGAAATTGATGCCGTCCATATAAAAACCTTCATGGAAGAGGTTATTGGACGAAAGGTAGACAATAGGAACATTAACACTTGGGTAAGGAGGGTTGCTCCAGTAGACATGTACTCTCGAAAAAGAAGAACAACTGTGTCTCTGGAAGACCCTGCCTTAGTTGAGGAGTATAATGGTAATACTCGGCTAAAGGTGCATGTCTATAAATTCTATTTAGTAGATTTCTTCCCCGAAGCCGACGTAGCAGAATTTATAACTAAAAATGCTGGTGCTTCTACTGAAGTTAATTTCTCTGATTTATAACGGGACAATTCCTCCTTTTGATGGTATAGGTAATGTATAAAATAAAAAGGAGGAATAAAAATGAACGAAAATCTAGTAAGTAATTACATTGACAACGTAAAGGAAAACACAGGAGCACACATCGCCACCGCAGTATTAGCAGTAACGATAGATAGAACATTCGATGTAGTGGGAAAAACAAAGAAAGTTATAGCAGGAAGTAAAGTAGCACAGACATTAGCAACACAGTTTAACCGCAGCAAGAGCCAGGTAAACCAGGCAGAAGTAATGGTAAATACAATGGAAGAAATGACAGAAGCACTTAAAAGAATGGGGAATAACCAAAAAACCCAGCAAGCAGCAACAGATGCAGTATTAGACTCAATGCACCAGATGACAGAAAGCATGAACGAGCTGACAGGTAACGCAGCAGCAGCAACAACCCCGCCCGCAGCACAAGCACCATCGCAGGCAGTAAATAAGAAGTAAAGATAAATTAGGCGCAAAACACGCGCCCTTCTTTGTCACCAATTTATTGGAGGTAAATAATGGAAGTTTATTTAGGAGGGGTACAATATCCTGCATTCGCAGAGACTGACGGTATTTCCTATAATGTTTATTTTTCAGGATGCTCTATACAATGTGAGGACTGTCACAACAAACATCTTTGGGAAAAAGAAAAAGGATATACCCAAAATGTAGACGACCTAGCTAATCATATTCACAGTGTGGAGTTAATAACTGCGGTCTGTATTCTGGGAGGGGAGCCTACTGAACAGCCAGAGGCATTGGAAGCACTATTAGTTAAATTACAAGATTTCCCTCTCAAGATACACCTTTACACAGGCAAAGAGTACGAAGAAGTACAACACCTAGCACATCTCTGTGATTATATTAAGTGTGGGAGGTTTGATAACAATATACCCGGAAAAGGACGTCTAGCATCTGGAAATCAATATATAATATCTACTAAAAGGAGAAACCACCTTAATGCAAATTAAATTAACCACAAATGACGAGTTTGATGACCTATACAATAATTACGCTTCTAATCCTGCAAGAGCCGCCTTACTCGAGATTGAAGGTATAGACAGAGATAAGCTGGATGTTGGAAAAATGAGCGCCCGCTTTTTTAAAGAGAATCTCTCGGACATAGCAGTGGAATCAAACGCTAACGCGAATGAGGATAACTCCCCAAGTACATACAGCAAAGAAATTATTAAAGGCGTAATGAAATTAAACGGCTACCACTTAATCTGGAAATACGGAGTAAAGAGATATGGCCTCCGTACAGCTAATAAGCTTATACGATCTATTTTAGACGGGGATGTATATTTACACGACGCTGTGAATATTCAATTGCCATACTGTTTCGCATTTAGTACCTTTCCCTTAATGACAGAAGGCTTACCTTATGGGCAGTTAACTTCTCGTCCCCCTAAAAGGGCGGACTCCTTTTTAGCACAGGTGACGGAGTTAATTATGGATGTAAGTTCAAACGCCTTGGTAGGAGCCGCAAGTCCCGCTGACGTAATTGTAAACTACGCCTGGTACGCTCAAAGGGAAAATAGGTCTGATTATGATATCATTAATGATTTCCAAAGACTCGTACATATTGTAAACAGGAAGTTCCGTAATGGAGAATCTCCTTTTACAAACATTAGCTTATTTGACAGGGAAAACATAAAGAACGTCTGGAAGGATTATAAGTACCCTGACGGATCTGAAGTAGATGTCGAATATGTTATGCACATACAAAAAATAGTAGGTAATTGGTTCAGTAAAGGAGACCCCTCAACAGGTCTGCCCATGAGATTTCCAGTCATAAGTGTTAACATTAGTATCAATGAGGATAAACAACCTAACGACATAGACTTTCTGGATTGGGTTTGTCAGGCAAACTTAGACAAAGGAGCATTCAATATTTACCTTTCAGAAGGTAATAAAATAGCTTCTTGTTGTCGTCTAAGTAATGACTTCTCCCGTATGAAAGCTCGGGTAGATGTATTTGGGTCAGGCGGTGTTAATATTGGCTCTACGCGTATTGTAACAATTAATCTGCCGCGTATCGCCCTTTTAGCAAATGGGGATGTTAAGTTGTTCTTCAGACTACTAAATACTAGGTTAGAACAGGCTAAACATATTCTCATTATTCATCGTGAGGATATACTAAAAGAGAGGATAGAACGCGGGCGAGGGTTTCTAAAATTCTTCAACCCTTTAAAATGGTTCAATCTTGACCAAATGTTCTCTACCATTGGAGTTGTCGGAGTTTACGAGATGAACCAATTTATGGGGATGGATATAATGCAGGAAGAGGGGGAGGAATTTACTACTAAGGTGCTTGGTTTTATTGAGGGTCAATTAGACGCTTACAGCGAGGAAACCAAATTCTCTTGGAATTTAGAGCAAATACCCGCCGAGAGTGCCGCGGTCACTTTAGCCACTAAGGATTTTATTCTATTTAAAGATGAGAGAATACCGCCTCTATACTCCAACCAATTTCTGCCCCTAACGTTAGAGGCTTCGCTTATTGACCGTATTAAAGTTAATGGTAAATTTATGAAGAAGCTCAGCGCTGGCGCTATTGTTCACCTAAATATAGAGGAGAAAATACGTAATGCCGAGCAGATGAAGAAACTAGTGCTTTACTGCATAGAAAACGATGTTGAACATTTAGCAGTAAATTACGGTTTTGCTATCTGCGAGAATGGACATACTACTATTTCGGGAACCACTAATGTGTGCCCTGAATGCGGCGGAAATGTAGTGGACACTGTGACCAGAATTATAGGTTATTTCACGCCTGTGTCAGGATGGAATAAAACTAGAAGGCAATATGAGTTTAATCGCCGAAAGTTTATGGATGTTAAAGATGTAGAATCGGTAATTTCAGATATAAAGGAGAGTGTCTTAGAATGTCAGCAAGCTATGTGATTTTAAGTACGCCTACATGTACACGATGTAAAGCAATAAAAGATATTTTAGAAGCACAAGGGGCCGTAGATAAGGTATCGTTCATAGACATGCGGTCAGCAGCAGGTATTGATATAATAGACCTGGTTAATCAGACAGGCAAGCCGGCGTTTACCGGGATTGTTTATGCAACGGATACAGGGCAAGAAGTGTCACTAAAAGATTTACTTGGGTAATATATTAATCACCTAGGGAATGTTCCCTAGGTGATTAATTAGTTGTATGGGTTAATTCTAAGGGTAAAAGAGTAGTAGAGAGAATTAGAATTTATTTTAGCGGAGGTTTTATTTTTATGTCTACAGCAGAATTATTAGTACGAGCTCATCAGAATTATACTGAAGGCGGAATTGAAGGGTTGTCTTCTTATGAGGAAGAAAAGATTCTAAAACAATTTGGTTTTATCAGAGAGGGTGAAAGCAGGCTACCTCTTTACGACTTTCCTCTAGTGGTTGAGATTGTTGACCCCAGAGCCGAACTACCTCAGTACGCCAGACTAAGGGACACTGGGATGGACGTACAGGCTTGGCCGATGGATGCGGAAGGTATTCCTGTAGCAGCTATTTCTATCCCACCTCAAGTTACCGTTGTTATTCCGACTGGTTTAAAAGTTGGTTTGCCTGACGGCTGGGGGTTACAGGTAAGACCGCGTAGTGGTGTATCCCTAAAGACGCCTTTAAGGGTGGCTAACGCTCCTGGGACCATTGATACCGATTACAAAGATGTTGTCGGAGTTATTATACACAATTCATCTCCTTTGGGAACAGAGGGTAATTTCTATGATTTGAACACCAAAGGTAATTTACCAGGTACTTACATCATAAACGCCGGAGACAGAATTGCCCAAATTGTTGGAGAGAAAGTCTACAAAATGAAAGTTGTGTCTGGATTGGCAGCCTCTATTGGCAGCAATCGTGGTGGCGGGTTCGGGAGTACAGGTGTTTAAAGTATGAGAGAGATACTCGCCAGAGAAATTGTTCGTGTCTCCTGCAACAGGTGTGGCAATGAAATTGACACTGCTAAAAACGATTTCTTTAGCGGGGAGAAGGAGTGGGGGTATCGTTCCGAATTCGATGGGGAAAACCACTCATTTGAATTATGTGAGTATTGTTACAATAAAGTTATAGGAAAATTTAAAATCCGACCACTCGCAAAGTTAGATGGTATAAGATAATTAAGAAGAAATAATATTCTTTGTAATTTTTAAACTAAACACACAAAATATATTGCAAAGGAGGTGTACAAAAAACTATGGGAACTAAAGAAACTATGAAATGGATTTTTGGAATTTTCCGTATTGGCTTACTAGCAATGGGGATGACTTATTTCCAAGAGAATTTCCGAGCGCATTCAATTGATAAGACCAGATTCTTCTTCCTTAGGTGGGGCAATGGTATTATCAATAGTATACTTAATTTCTTCGGTGGTATCTTCGGTATGGGCTCCGGCACCAGATACGAGGTGTATGAGGAAGAAGTTGAGGAGGAAATCGTTGAAGAAGGCGGCGAGGAAGCAGTAGCTGCAGCTTAGAATTAAGGTGTGGGAGGTATGGTAAAACTATGTGGGAATACATTAAAACAATGTTTGGAAGTCTCTTAGAGGCCCCTATTAGCGTAGGTGCTCAGTGTCTCCAGCTGGGCATCATCGGAGGTGCTTGGGCCATTCTAGGAAACATAATGAAAGCTCTGCAGAATAATTTATCCTCTTTATTCTTCGGGGCTTTGTTCGGAAGGTAGTTTAGTAAACAATTGTGTGTTTAGTTGCTCCGTATGCTATTTATTAAGTCTTATGTTTGTGCGCTATGTCCCTAAACTACCTTTGAGGCGTGATATGTCCTTAATTAAGTACGCAGTAATTGTGTGTTTAATTAAGGGCACAACGCCTTAGAGTATTAAACTACCTAAAGCAGGGGCCCTTCAAAATATTTTAAGTGTGCCCCGCAAGGGGTATGCTTTTTGTTTAATTTAATGGTATAAGTAATATATAAATAGCATATAGGAGGTAATTTAAATGGACAGCATTTTAGCAGTAGTATTAGCAAGTTTTCAACACCTAGGAGGAGTAGTAGTATTAGGAGTTTTAACAGCGATAGGCAGTGTAATAAAAAATATAGTGAATGTTTTAACAAAAAACATGTGGGCAAGATTTACAGCAGTAGTATTCCCACTTAGAACGTAACCAGCGGGTAAAACCGCGCATTTTTTATATGTTAAAAGGAGTGACTCAAATGATATCAGATAATCCTAATTTAATTCTGCACGCAGTGGACAAGGAGAAGACGGAAGAGTTTTTGAAAGACAAAGGAAGTATATTGTACATATCCCTATTACTTAACGTAATAGGATTTAAACCTAATTACGATTTAGTTGATCTATCTTTTTTAGATGACACTGAATACATATTATATTACGAGCCTTCTACGGTGAGTTGCGCATTTAATGGTATAAGTAATATATAGGAATAAAAATTTATTTTTCTTTTAACCTGAGGGGGTTTACAATGTCAGACAGAGATTTTGAGGCAGTAAATGCCTTAGCTATGGACCAAATCTCCCGCCTCGAAAGAGGGGAAGCAGTAGAAGTAGTTCCTCAGATACACTACAATACTCAGCGCGGCAGTTTGTGGGATAGTGAGACGGACGCTACGAGGAGATGGAGCCCTAGTAGTAACCCTACAGCAGCCACTCCAGGAAGGGGTGTGCCTGTTATGGGGGCGTCAACCTACGCTAATAACGGGAGATATAACTACAATGTAGGAGGAGTGGATTCCCCTGAGGCGTTATACCGCAGAACGTTAAATGCGGTGTTTAAGGATACTGCCAGGTCAACTACTGGCCAACCCCAAACACAATCAACAATACAAGAACCTCGAGCTAATAGAACCCGTAAAATAATGAAGGAGGAGAACATAATTAGGACATCCTTATCACCATCTTCACTACAAGAAAGTTCTTTTGTCCATGGAGGGCTCAATTCATTTAGCAGCAACTCCCCCAATTCCTCTTCAAGTAAACGTACCCCTGCTAAAAGGAGGGATAAGGTGAAGAAGAGCCCTCAATATGTGCCGGAGTCTGTGCATACACCTACAAATACCGTCCAAATGATTAAGAGAGGACCCCTATTAGGGCATGAAACAAAAACTAATTTTACTGCGATTGCGCTGTCTAGTGTCGCTAGAATGGCTACGACGCTGGTAGCTAGTTGGGCACGAGAAAAAGGGGTGCCCTATCATTTGTTATAAAATGGTGTTGACTATGGGCCTCCAATGTGGTATTTTAAAAGAAACACTACATTGGAGGAGAAATAAACGTATGAGTAATTTAAAGGATTTAAATAAGAATGTCTCTTCGCCCCCTGCTCCTGGAGTTCCTGATTTTTTAAATAAGGCGCTTATCATAGGGATAGCTGCTTTTTTAACCTATTTAAGTAAGGAACTGAATAGTAAACTAGAAAATAAGTGCTAATAGGCACTTATTTTCTTAGGGAGAGGTGCGAAGCATGGCAGTTTTAATTAGTGTGGGCCCTGTGTGGTCAATGATTTTTACAGATACAACTACAGTGCCCTGGAAGAAATTAGAGGAGGCGTGTAGTTACTTTCCGCATAGCTCCATTTTTTCTAAGGCATTTCAAGAACGCCGCTGGGACGGCAAGGTAAGGTTATATAGGGACGGTAAATTCCCCACCGGATTATTCTCTTTAGTAAAAAAAGTACTTTCCGAAGAGGGAGTAACTTTTACTTCACGTAAATTATTCAATTGGCCGGAGAAATCTTATGCTTGGGAATTAAACCCTGAAATAAATGTACGAAAAAGACACCAGGAAGCTATAACCGCTGTGCTAAGAAACAGAAGAGGTTTATTACAGCTTCCTACACGCTTTGGTAAAACCACTGTTGTAGCCTCAGGAACTATCGCCGCTTTTGGGGTACCTACTTTATTTATAGCGCATCAAAGAGACCTTATTTATGATGCTAAAAGTATCTTTGAGAAATTTATTTTGAACACAGGTGAGATAGGGATAATCGGTGATAGTCAATGTTCCTACCGCCCTATAACAGTAGCCTGTATTGATAGCCTAGCGAATAAGTTAACGTCTGCGACAATGCAGCGTTATTTAAAGGAAAAGGTCAAATATGTTATTGTCGATGAAACTCAGTATTATGGGCCAGGAGAATACAAAAAGGTGTTGAACATGTGCAACGCCCCTTATAGAATTCTAATGTCTGCCACTCCTGAGAGAAATGACGGGAAGGACTTAGAACTCATGGCTGCCTCAGGAAAGATGATATATCACTTAACTGAGCAGGATATGATAAAAGAAGGGTACATAGCTGATGTAAATGTCGAGATGATCACTTTTGATCATAAACTATATAATGAAAATTCGACAGGTATAAACTATAATTCCTTCTACACAGACGCAATCGTACATAACGTAGAAAGAAACCGCGTAATAGTGAATGAAGTAAAATCTCTTTTAGTCAATAAAAACCCTTCTCTCATTATAGTCAAAAGAATAGAGCATGGACATATTCTAAAGCAGATGCTTATAGATGAGGGAATAATTAGAGTTGAATTTATATGGGGAGAAATTGACGCTAAAGAGAGGATTAAACTGCGCACTAAGTTTAATGAAGGGGAGTTTGATGTCCTTATAGGAAGCACCGTTTTTGATACTGCTATTGATCTACATAGGGCTAGTGGGTTAGTCTTAGCAGCTAGTGGTTCTTCTAAAATAAGGGCTCCTCAAAGAGTAGGACGTGTGCTTTCTCAGGTTATGGGAAAAATAGCCTTAGTTAAGGATATAAAGGATCTCAATGTAAAATATTTTGCAGCCGACGCTATAGACAGACAACGTATTTATGTAGAAAGATATGGGAATAGCCGACTATCTGTCAGAGGAGCTAGAGAATTATCTGACTTAGAGAAAATGTTTGGAATAAATGTGTCGGATATGTTTGAGAAATTAAATTAAGGGGGCTTATCTATGGAGCAGGCTGAACAAGGAGAAAGATGCGGTAATTCTAACGTTGAAAAATGGATTGAGGATGCTACCATACTAAAGGTGCTCACTGGTTCTCGTGGCTATGGGGTGGTTACCGAGAACAGTGACCACGATGTTATCGGAGTGGCTATCCCTCCTAAGGAGTTACTCCTAGGACTTCAAGGGTTTAAACATTATAATGCCGCCGAGTACAAGGATGGAGCCATTAATAACCCCAGAAACAAAACAGAGGTCACAATTTTTAGTCTCCTGCGATTTTTTGATTTAGCTATAGGCATGAAAAGTCACGCCTTAGAGGTATTATTTGCTCATCCTGACAACATACTAAAGTGCGCTCCTTTTGGCAGTATTTTGCTGGAGAATAAACACCTCTTTCTTTCTAAAAAGGTGTATTTCTCCCTCCGATCACATGCCTTCTCAGAAGAACGGAGTATAAGAAATATGCTTAGGTCGTATAATACTGACTTCTATATGAAAAGGAATAAGCATTATTACCTAATGTTTGCCCTTCTCCACATAGGCATAGAGACCTTAGAAACGGGGGAAGTAAACATACGCAGAGACAAGGAGAAAGAGTTTCTCCTTGATGTTAGAGAAGGAAGAATATCGGAGGAGGAAATGGATAAGGTCAAATCAAAGCTTTTTAGAAGGTTAGATGATGCTAATACTTCCTCTAAGTTGCCTGACTTTGTAGACTATAATAAGGTGAATGACTTATTAGTAGAAATGACTTCAGCTAGCATATTCTTAGGTCCAAAGCCCTCTCTTACCTTTTTAAGAGCTTTAAAGAATACTATTAACCAAATGTACTCTTTATCATCTTGAGGCCCTTATTGGGCCTCTCAGTGCCTTTCAGGGGCATTATGTAGTGTTAAATTAAAAGGAGGTAAATCAAATATATGAAGATGAGTAATATACAATTGCCGGCGCATGTTGTCTACACTTTATATCACCTAAAGGAGCACGGGTTTGAAGCTTATGTTGTGGGAGGATACATTCGTGATAATTTAATTAGACAATCTAAAACACAACTAGTTAATGCTAACCTAGACACTACCACTAAGGACGTGGACATTACAACCTCCGCAACCACAGAAGATGTTGTTAGATTGTTTAAGAATGTAAGAAGAATAGATAGTAAAGGTAGAACAGTGTTAGTAGTTTTTGGGGATGCACACACTTTGGAGGTAAGCACATTCCAGGGCGAGAATATTAAGGAAGACCTGGGTAATAGGGATTTCACTATTAATTCTTTTGCCATGGATATTGATAAAAATATAACCTACAGTAGTAAGAGCTGTATAAAGGATTTGTATCACGGTTATATTGACGTTAATAACGATGATGTATTTGACAAGGACCCTTTACGTATGATGCGCGCCGTGCGGTTTAGTCATTTTATGGACTTTGTAATTGAACCGTATGTAGTAGACGCTATTAAGGATAAAGCGGCTAAGATTAAAGAGGTGGCTCCGGAGAGAATTAAAGCGGAACTGTGTAAAGCTCTTATATTCCCTAAAATAGGTTCTACTTCTGGCTACTTTAGGGAGTTGAATGAATTAGGTTTATTAGAGCATATACTCCCAGAGTTGCACCGGTGTGTAGGGTTTAATCAACATAACCCTAATCACGATAAGTGTGTATTTGAACACTCCTTAGACGTAGTAGATTACATGCCTAATTATTTATCGGGAAAATTAGCCGCTCTCTTACACGATGTTGGTAAGGCAGTTACCTTCACCCAGGAAGAAAACGGCGTAGGACACTTCTATGGCCATGATGTAGCTGGGGCACAAATTACCGCGCAAATTATGACTAGGTTTAAATTCAGTGACGCACTTATCTCTCGTGTTGTAAAATTAGTTGGTCACCACCATCAAGGGGACTGGCAGCAAGGGAATAATTCTCTCGCACGCTTCATAAGTTCCGTAGGCCAAGAAAATCTAAGCCTCTTATTTCGACTCAAAATGGCCGATGCTAAGGCCAAGTCAAAAGAGAGTAAGGAAGAGAGACTACATGAGGTAAGGAAATTAGCCATGATGGTTAACACTTTTATGGAAAAAGAAATTCCGCTTAAAGTGACTGGCTTGGCTGTAAATGGAAAGGATGTCATAGACTGCGGATTTGAGGTTGGACCTAAAATAGGTTCTGTTCTACGTGAGTTATTGAGCGCCGTTATAGCGGGAACAGTTGCTAACAATAGGGATGCCCTGTTACTCCTTATATGCGAGCTGAAACTTAAAGATACTGCTTCGCTTAACACTATTTTAGGAGGCAGGGGAGTAGGGCAGCTTAATTAGAAAGGAGCAGTGGAATAGGTGATTTTTGTAGATAAAAAACAGTCCTTATTTAGTGTAGACCTCAGCAAATATGCCCTGGGACACTGCATTTCTAAAGATGCTGTAATGGGGGCAGGTATTGCTAGAACATTCTCGCTAAAATATCCTGATAATACTGCATTTTGTCGTACGCACAAACCTGATGTGGGGACGGCCCTGTGCTACCAAAATAATGAGGTTATTATATATAATCTATCCACTAAATTGCGCGCCAGGGATAAGCCTACCTACACCTCCCTAGGGCGGTCATTAGTTAGCTTGAGAGGGCAGATGCAAAGTAAGGGACAACTCCATTTAGCTATTCCCAGAATAGGCTGTGGTTTAGACAGACTTTATTGGGGGAATGTGCAGGCGATACTCTACGCAGTATTTAAGGATACAGATATAGAGGTGCTAGTATGCGTACATTCATAGAAAGTAAAGTAAAACTCCTTCTAATGCAGAAGGAGTTTGCTTTACTTAAAAACCTTTTTCATACATGTAAAGGGTGTTATTCAGAAATAACTACCCTTTATTTAGACACTGAGGAGCTACCATTACACGACAATAAACATATGTTAAAGGTACACAGCATTAAGTTAAATAACACCCCCTCCTTTTATGTGGAATTAGAGGTGTTTAAGGAGAGAAAGGGTGGAGTTGTTAGTTATACTAAATACGGGTATAAACCCTCTTCCAAAGAGTTCTTACTTATAAGTAGCTGTGGTGGTTCTAACATCGTGTATGACATATTTAAAGAGTCCCTTATGAGTTTAATTAAAGGCGACTTAAAAATAATCGGTATTTCTAATACATATCGGTTAAAATTTACCGGAGTACATAATGAATATTTATTTGATATTATCTCCTGCGCAGACAATAAGACATACACAGCAGACATACTAGGAGCTGATGAGAGAACAGCAGATAAGTTGGATTTTTTATGTCAGAAACATGACATTAAGTATACCTTATTCCCAAAAAATGAATATGAATTATTAGTGAGCGATTTACAAATACCAAGGAGGTCTTCCCATGCCGGAAATTGAAATAGAAAAAGAAGTAAGAATAGTGTTAGAGGCAGATGGTTTTTTCAAACTTTATGAATTACTTGGTGGGAGGGAACACAAGACTAAAATGCTGACCAACAAGTATTATGATGATGCTTTATTTTCTCTCTATTCTGAAGGACATACTCTTAGATTAAGAGATAATATATCATCCGCCGATATTTCCCCTGAGGAGTGGAAGATAGGGGTAGAATTAAAATTGAACCAACCTTTAGAGGGCGACTTTAACGTTAGTAAAGAGTATAGATGCAATATTACTCCGTATGATTATATTCTTATAGATCGCACTCCGTCACTTATACGTAACTACGTATATTTAAGTGAAAAGACTAAGCCCCTGCTAAAAGGTTCTCTTCGTCTCATAGGGGAAAGCGTAACTACCCGAACTACCATTCCTAGTGGAAGCTTTAATGATAGTGAGATAGTATTAGACATTGCGAGGTTTAAGTCGGCAAAGGCAACCCATTTTCTCACTATACCAGATTTATATGTTGTAGAGCTAGAAAATGTATCCGAAGCTGATAAAGGGGCATTCCTCAATTTCTTAGATCAGGAAGACATAATATTCGAGGTTAACACCTCAGTAAATAAATACCAGCATTTAGCTGGTTGGCATAAGCGTCTGAAGGGGAGGTAAAAGGATATGGAGAGCCCTTTAACTGAAGATATATTTTCTAGGATGACAGTGAGCACATTGTTTTTCTTCAACTGCAGTAAAATTACAGCAAACATGAACGTCTTAACCAAAAACCTCGGAATACTGTTTACCGTTAATTACAGCAAAGTACCACGCGTTATTGAACAACTATTAAGTTTAAATGTATTAAACTACTCCTTAGATTTAAGAGAACAATCTTATTACTTTATTAATAAACTTAAAGTTAAAGAATTTGTGCTTCCCTTTGGGACACAAATTCCAACCCGCTATCGGGATTTGGCGGCTCAAATAGAACCATTTATTTGCTTCACAGAGGAGGGGTAAAAATAATGAGTATGCCGTGTTATTTAGGGAAAGAAGGGACTGCACATATGATACTTAAAGTGCTGTTCTTTTTTAAGGAAGGATATTTAAGTAAAAATTCATGGGTATTACTGAAAGCTTTTGGCGAACTTAACCCAAACTACCCTCCAGCTATTTCAAATGCAATTAATACGCTCTTTGAGGATGGTTTTCTGCGCCCCTCTCTTGATTTAAAGAGTGAAAAATGGTATTATTGCATAGATAGAGGTTCAATTAACACATATATGACTGAATATGGTGGGTTTGAGTATGGGTTATACTACCGCAAATTGGCAGTAAAGGCGGAAGAGCTATTAAGACTTAAGGAGGTTCGAACCAATGACAGTGTATGCCAGAGAATTTGATGAAGAAGGTAATAGTTTGATAGCAGGTGTAAAGGACCCTTTTTATGAAGTATGGAAAACGCTATCTACAGGGGCGGATGTATTACTATTGATACTGGAAAATACGGAAGAAGAATATTTAGAACAAGATGCATATAAGTTAGCTGACGCTTTTTACAGACTGAGAGATGACTATATTGAGATAGGTGAAATCACCCGCTATTTTAGCACTAAGGATGAGACAATTAAGTACATTAAAGACATATTAGAGGAACTTATATCCAATAATTTCTTACAAAGGTCATTTGATTTGAGAGATTCCTCTTCTTTATTAATTAATAAAGAAGAGGTAGATGAGCACGCCCATACCTTCAGAAGTGAGGGGTGTGGAGTTCAAGGAGAACTACCAGAAAGAGTTGAGTACTATAAGGAGCTACAGTTAGAACTATTTAGTCTATTAAAGGCGGTGCAGACGTAAGTGAACAGCAGTGAATTCGATATTATGTGGTCTGAGTCATCTGCGGAAGCAGACTTATTAATTTTAATTATGGCGACCTTTGAAGAAGAGGAAACTTTGCCTACAGATATAGAGTATATGGCCAGAGCCTGGTTCAGACTGCGCAGCGTGTTTGAAGAATTCAGAGAAGTTACACGCAATTACGAGGAAACACTGGCGTTGGTAGGAGATGTAATAACCGAACTCCAAGATTTTGAACTTATTACCGCATCACTTGACTTAAGGAATGACTCTTACTTTGTAATTAATCATGATGAGGTAAAAGATTACGTACATAAGTTTAGAACGGAAGAGGAAGACTTTAGCCGTATGCAAGGTAAAGCACATTCTTATTACGCTTCTATAGGCAGAAAGTTAAAGGCGCTGCTCAGACATTATAGTAAGGGGCTGGAGAAATAAATGACAGCAACGGAATTTCGCCGCATATACCACAACATAACCCCGAGACATGAACAATATTTGTACATCATAGGTTTATTCAATGGCGATGATGTAACTATAAAGGCATCTGAAATTGTTGCTGCTTTAACAAGTGACTCTCTAACTAAATTAAACTCAGATATAATTCTTAAATTAATGGGAGGTTTAGGCGGTTTCAAAACGGTAACACTCATTACTGTATTTACAAATATTGTAAATGATCTCATCAAATGTGGCTTCCTTAATTCCACCTTAGATTTAAGAAATACAGATAGGGCATACGAAATAAATAAACCACTTGTTGTGGAGTATTTTAAGGAATACTGTAAATATTACAACCCTGAGTATGCTACAACCATAAAGTTTCCTCATTCTCACTATGTAGCTATAGCAGCGATACTTGAACCTTTAATGAAAGGAGATAATGACAATGACTAAAGAGGAGTTTGATATATTATGGTCGGACATGAAAGATATGCACGATGTATATTTGAAAGTACTCTTCTATTTTGAAAATAAAATAGAAGACAACTGCCTTACCAGCTTTTTAGATGTTATCAAGAAAAACAAGCTGGGTACTAAATATCCTGTCTTAGCTGGTATGGTAGGGGATATAGATGAAGCGAATGCATTCAGGGCAAAAGCCATAAAAAATGCAGATATCGTTTATACTATAGCCTCCAATGGTTTTCTAACTACCACTTTGGATTTAAGGGAAGAAGGGGTTAAGAAAGTAAATAAGGAATTAGTTAGGGACTATTTTGAATGGTATAAAAAAATAAAGCCAACAAGGTATGCGCGAACAATAGGCGCAGAAGAGGTATATGTGGCTATAGCGAGGGAAATAGAGCCTCTATTAAAGGAGGGTGTCAATTAATGAATGGGAAGGAGTTTCGGGCTCTATGGAAAGAGATGTCCGAACAAAGGGACTTGTATATCAAAATACTTCTTCATTTTAAAGGAGATACGTTACCTGAAGACATTCCCAGTGCGATAAAAGCATTTAGAAGTCCCCAAATTTCAAGCAAGGATGAAAGAGTAGGTAGTATTATTACAAACCGTAATCGTAGGTTTTCCGAGTTAATAGAGCAGTTTAAAGATAATTACGCTAAACTACTGGCGCTAGGATTTTTACATACATCCTTGGATTTGAGGCTAGAGGACGTGTATATAATAAATAAACCGCTAATTATAGAGTATTTTGAAGGATATAAAATATATGAAGCTTCCATCTACAAAGACATTTTTGGTGGTTATAGTGAAGATCATTATAACTCTATAGCCGGGGATATTGAGTTGCTACTAACTTCTACCACTTGTTGAAGTAAGAGTATTCCTTATTTCGATGCAGTATAAAGGAGTTATAGGGGGAGTCAATAAAATAAATATTAAGGAGGGAAAAGTGTAGGGTGATGAATAAAGCAAAATTTGAAAGTATATGGAGGAATATCTCTGCTTCCAATGATAGATATCTCCATATACTTTTAGACTTTAAGGAAGAAACGTTACCTATAAATATTTCTGGGGTTGTTGCAGCACTCAGAAAGGACGAAAATATATTTAAATATATTGTGGACATGAAGTTAAGTGATGGGGGCAAGCGTTCAAGAGAGGTATTAGCAGAATACCATACAAAATTAAAGAGACTCGGATTTTTGGGTCCATCCTTAGATTTGCGATTAGCTAATATGTATATAATAGATAAACCTTTAATTAAGGAATATATTAAAGCATATAAACTATATGAACCTGTGTATTACGCAGAAAATATTGTCAGGGGAGGCAGCAGTAATTATATTTTAAGATTTTAATTAATGCCAGGAGGGGAATACTAATTGGATAAAATAGAATTCGATAGCTTATGGGAGAATATGTCTGAACAAAGAGATAGGTATGCTAGGGTGCTCCTCAATTTTAAAGGAGATGTGTTAACTAAGGATACTTGTAAATTAGTTAATTCTTTCAGGAATAATAAAATAATACGTCACTATGACACACTTAAGAAACTAATTAATCTCAGAGACTCTTTTAGAGAACTAAACGGTGTATGTGAGGATAACAATAAACGTATGGTAAAATTAGGATTTTTGACCGATTCCTTAGACTTAAGAGTAAATAATTCGTATACAATAAATAAACTGTTAATTAAGGAATATCTTGAATTTATGAAAATAAACTCGCCGGAGGCGTATAGTGGGATTTTCGGAAAGAACACTGACGATGATGATAATTACATATCTTTAGCAGAAGATATTGAGTGCCTGCTAACTGACCAGGTATAAGAGATTCATAGAGAGAGGAGGAGGAATATTATGAGACACTTAGTATTACTGAGGGGTTGTCCTGGAGCAGGTAAATCAACTTTTGTTACTAATAATGGATTAGATCAATACACCTTGTGCCCAGATAAGTTAAGGTTATTGTATCAGACACCAGTATTAACAGAGGAAGGGGTTTACCGGATATTTGGTAAACACGACGGGGCAGTGTGGAAAGACATATTTAGACTATTAGAAGAAAGGATGAAACGCGGGGAATTTACCGTTATTGACGCAGTTCATTCTAAAGCAGTGGAGTTTGGGAGATATAAGGAGCTGAAAGATAAATATCGTTATCATATGTGGTGTGTAGACTTTTCTGGCATTCCTATAGAGAAAGCAATAGCAAATAACAGTAACAGGGAAGAATATAAGCGTGTACCTGTACCAGTTTTAGAAAACATATATTCCAGATATGCAACGCAACCCATTCCTCGCTGGATAGATGTTATTAAACCAGCGGAGTTTACGGAAGCTTTTAACTTTACCCCCTTAGATTTAAGTAAATGGGATAAAATACACCATATTGGGGATATTCATGGGTGCTATGCTCCCTTAAAGGAATACTTTGAAAACAATCCATTCAACGAAAATGAGTTGTATATTTTTATAGGAGATTTACTAGACAGGGGCACAGAGAACGCTGAAGTATTACGCTTTATATTTTCTATCATGGATAAACCCAATGTTATATTAATACAAGGTAATCACGAGAGATGGTTATGGGACTGGGCAAATGGCACTCGTTCAGGCAGTAAAGAGTTTGAGAACTCTACTAAAATGGGGTTGGAACGCGCAGGCATTAGTACCAAATTAACCAGACAATTGTACAGAAAGCTCTGTCAGATGGTTTATTATACTTATGATGGTAAGGTGGTAGTTGTAAGTCACGGGGGAATCAGTAAGGTACCAGACAATTTCAACTTTATGGCCTCCGACCAGTTAATAAGAGGAGTAGGAGTTTATAGCACAGAAATAAATAAGATATTCTGTGATAAAACACCTCCTTGGTATTACCAGATTCACGGGCATAGAAATACTCAAGGAGCCCCGATACAGAATGCGGATAGAGGGTTTAACCTAGAAGGAAATGTAGAATTTAACGGACACCTACGCATTGTTACTTTAGATAAGGCAAATGGTTTTACAACTGTAGAAATAAAAAATACTGTGGTAAACACTACCTATGAAAATATGAGTGAATGTGCAATTATTAAGGAGCCTGTAAATGTTTCTCCTGAAGATAAATCATTCTTGGAGAGTCTCAGAGCCAATAAGCATATTAAAGAAAGTGTCTGTGGGAGCTTCTCAGGGTTTAATTTCACTAGAGATGCTTTTCTTGACAACCTATGGGATTCTCAAACTATTAAGGCAAGAGGACTATTTATCAAAACCAAGGAAGACGCTCCTAATTACGGACACATTGTGGGACGCTCATATAATAAATGCTTCAGACTTAATGAGCGACCTGAGACCAAATTAGATAATCTAGGTAATAGCGTAACAATGCCGGTCAGAATATATAAGAAATACAATGGCTTCTTGGGCATATTGGGGTATGACGCGGAAACAGATGAGCTACTTTATTTGTCTAAAAGTACCTCTGGCGGAAGCTTCGCTGAGCTATTCAAAGAGATATTCTTTGAAGATATTGGCTCTAGGGATGTTAAAAACACTTTGAATGGAATAAAGGAACATCTGAAGGAAAATAATGTGTCCGCTGTATTTGAGGTTATTGAGCCTAAAAAGGACCCTCATATTATAGAGTACAGTAACCGGCATATTGTTTTACTCGATTTAGTCAAAAACACTGTAAACTTCGAGAAAAAGGGATATGAGGATGTAGTTAGCTTTGCTTTATCTTTTAGCTTCACAGTTAAGGATAAGTGCTTTGAATTTGAGGAGTTCTTACCCTTTTTAGAATGGATACAAGCAACTACTTCTCCCGAAAATCAGGAGGAAGTTGAAGGATATGTTGTAGAAGATGTAAATGGCTTTATGTTTAAAATAAAGTCACCTTTCTACGGCTTCTGGAAACATATGCGGGCGATCAAAGAGTCAATGATGCATAAAGGTGGGAGGGACATCCGTACAGGCTCCCTACTAACACCGGAGGCTAATGAATTTTATGCGTGGCTAAAGGCGCAACCACTGCGTCAGATTAGGAAGGATATAATATCCCTCCGAAAAAGGTATTTAACACAAAAGGATACAGGTGTAGAATGTCATCCTTGTCCGGGATTGATTAACTGCACATATAAGAAAGATGATTTATGTAATTACACCTTGAGTTTGCATAGAGCGTGTAAGTTTAGAGTGTGTTGTCACGCCTGTTCATTTAATCCTGCTAAAAAGGTGTTTGAGTATATGTCTATATTATAGTAGTATTAAAGACCTCCAGCTGGAGGTCTTTAATACCTAGGAGGATGTTGCTATTTGGTCGAAGATAGATATGAGAATTATCTGACCATTTCAGGGGAAGGCGCTTTTCAGTTTCTGAAGGACTGCGAAGGAAATATGGCCTCGTACAAACAAAAAGACGGAACCTATAATCTTATTCTGCAAAGTAGATTTACATTTAATGCTTTAGTCCCTGTTCCTCAAGAAGTATTAGATGTAGGCTATTCGTCCCGTCAGATATCTCCCAGCCTTTCTTTGGAGGACCCTTTTTATGATAAGTTGATTAAGGTTCCTGGAAGTGGCGAAGAATGGCAGCAGAATAATTGGGGTTCCTCTATGGATGTTGAAGAGGACTCGGTATACCCACGTACAGAACACTGGGATACCGTCTTCGGGGGACCAGAAATAAGTGAGGTAGCGGTAGAATTCAGTACTGAGGATACTCCCCCAAGACAATGGGTTATTAACTGCGCTAAAAGGTATCCCGACTTAGAGTTTAAGTTATCCTATATAAATGATGTCAGCTCATGCGCAGGTAAGTTAGTTATCGCAAACGGGGAAGTTGTAAGTGATATCACATATCTTAAAGAAAGCAGTAATTTTAATGCCTTTATAGAGGAAGAGTTTGGTGTTAGTGTAAGTAGCATCTCCGAAGAAGGTAGCATAATAGGTGCTAACCCCGATTACGGAGCAGTAGAGTAAAAATTGAGGAAGGAATGATTGTTTAATGAGGGAACGTCGTAATTATATCATTGGTATTGTAGCAATACTGGTACTATTATTAATGTTGGCTAGTTGTACTAGGCACACTACAACATATTTATCTCCGCCCCCTGTTACCCATGTTACACCTGTAGCTCCTATAGTACCCGTAACCCCTGTGGTTATACCAGTTCATCCTACACAGCCTGCAGTTACTAGTCACCATCATACCACTATTATTACTTCCCCTCCGCCGACGACGGTAAATAAAACGACTATTATTAACAAGGCACCCGTTGCTACTACAAAGGTGCAGCCTCCGCCATTACCGCCGACGACACCAAGTAAGACTACGGGGGCTGTTGTTACCCCAGTTAAACCTATTACTATACGTAGTACAGGGGCGGTAACTCGCAAGTAGGTTATGCCCTCTCAATGCCCTTGTAAGACTCTCAGAGGCCTAATAAGAAGGATAGAGCATTTGGATGTATAATAACACCTCCAAATGCTCTATGGTCCTTAAAATAAGAGGTGAAGAAAAGGTGAACATTTTCATTATAATATTGGCGTCTATAGCAATTTATGCTCCCATAATATTAATAATTTCTATAACGCTTACAAATATGCGCGAGAAAAGAATTAATAAAAGAGAAGCGGATAAAGCGAATATATTAGCAGGGGCGCATAAGTGCAGAAAGATAACCGGAGGGTACATTACTTTTACTAGATTAAGTCCAGGTATCCGGCGAGTTATTTTGTATAATGATCGTAACTCTGTGTTAAATAGCCTTGTTGTTTATAGTAACATAGGTAGGCGTAGTTCATGAAGAAGATTAAGTTTGGGACAAGTTTTTAGGTTTTGTCTCAAACTCTTTTTTGCTTAAATACTGATCTTATGTGGATATATTAAATTTGGTAATAATTAGGTGGGACAAAAAATCAATTTTTGTCCCAAATTTGTCCCAAATTTGTCCCAAAATAAATGCAGGTATTATGCGCATCCTTTAGTTAGGTAAAGGATTTTTGTCCCAACTTTGTCCCAAAATAAATGCAGGTATCATGCGGCTTTAGACCATTTTTAGGCCTTTTTTGTCCCAAAATAGTAAAAATACACACCCCCTTTTTTAACAAAAGTTTTTTCTAAAATGAGTTCACTCTTCTTTTTTTATTTTTTTATACCTAGTGTATATATATTATATATATTATAATAATTTAATAAAAAAAGAAGGAAAAAGGCAGGTATTTAGCGACTTTAAGGCTGGGACAAAGTTGGGACAGAATGTTGTGTGAAAAACAGACACAATTCAATTTATGCCCGTATTTACTGACTTTATCGTGGGACAAAGTTGGGACAAATTTGGGACAAATGCCGCCTAATTTCTTCCATTTTGGGACAAATGCCGCCTAATTTCTTCCATTTTGGGACAAATGCCACCTAATTTCTTACAGTTCAGGAAGGTACCTGGGAGTATTTTGGGACAACTTTGGGACAACTTTTTAGTTTTTGTCCCAACTTTGTCCCAGCCCTAACCCCCCCTAAGCACGTTTTAACTTTTAACTATTTTAGTGGTATAAGAAAACTAAGGAAAGTAAGAAGAGTAAGTAAGGAAAGTAAGAAAGTAAGAGGCAAGGAGCAGTAAATAATAAGTAATAAAAAAAGGAGAAATCACACTCTCTCCCTTTTTTATTAAAATATGAGAGGAGGAAGGGAACATAAATGTAGCTAATTTAACAGAAAATTGTATTGTACGATTGGAAACAAATGACCAACTTAATGGCAACTTAGGGGTAATTAAAAAAATACAAGGAGAAGAAGTTAATGTCTGGCTCGCAACTAAGATCATATGGGTAAAGCTTACGGAATGTAAATTACTTTACCGCCCACATAATGACCCTAGACTATTTGCGGGTGATATAGTTTTATATTACGGAGGTTCCGCTCATCTCTTCGGCTCACTAGGCACAGTAGCCGCTACTAGAGACGACTCCGGACGCCTCTTTGTTAATTTTAAAGAAAAGAAGATATCTTGTCACCCATCTGTTCTAGTAAAAATTATACCCCCTGAGGAAGAATTATCCGCAGGTTGTGTTGTAAAATTACAAGGTAACACCGTAGGCCTGGTATCTAAAATTGCAGGGGAAGAAGTCGAACTTATTCTGCAAGGGGACTATAGGAAGACAGTTCCCGTTAGTAGTTGTACTGTTCTACACCACCTTTTAGCAAAGACAAAAGAAACCCCTTTAGAAAGTTATGTCGGAAGGACTGTATGTTATACTAGCCCTTTCTCAATTCACTTTGGGAGGATAGGGGTGGTTGAGTCAGTAGAAGATGGTAAATTTTTAATAGCTTTTAATGGAAAAGTCATGTCCTATTCTCCTGAATGGTTCACGCTTACAGATACGAAGAAAGGAGAGGAAGTGTTGGGTAATCCACTTAACACAGAAAACTTAACAGTTGGCTGTACAGTGTACATGCCCTCCAAATGTTGTAGAGCAGTGGTCACAGAGTTAATGGAGGAACATGTAGAAGTACTAACAGAAGAAGGGACGCTAGAAATTCTTTATAGTGAATGTCGCATAACTTGGCGTCCACACATTGACCCTATAATAAGGGTAGGAAATTCTGTAGTTTGTATCGATCCTAAGGGGTTTGATCATATATTTGGTACGAAAGGAATAGTCCTAGAGTGCCCGAGTAGATTTGCTGACTATTTTACCGTAGACTTCGCTGGATATACAGCTTCATACAGATCCAAATGGTTGATTAAAGTTAGCGGTAAAGACACTACTACTGATGCTGTTACTAGCGAAGACCCTGGCCCTCCTGAATACGAGATTACAGATAATACTCCTAAAGGTAAAATAAAAAATACCCCTATTAAAGGTAAAAAGAAACGTAATATAAAAAACTCCTCTCCTGCTGCCAATGACTTAGCATGGAACTGTGTTGTATATATTCCTGAATTAGCCACCTCAGGTATAATACAAGAAATATTTTTAGACGAGGTTCGTGTTAAATTAAAAGAGGAGGACATATATGAATGTTCCCCTTCAGAGTGTATATTGCTCCACTCCCCTCACCATGACCAATCTAACATAGGCTTAGGGGATACAGTATGTTGTAGTGATACAGACTCAGTACATTTTTGTTCTCTTGGTGTTGTAGTGAAACTGCGGCACATTACAGACGAATTATTCGAAGTAAACTTTCCCAAAGGATTAGCAAAATTTCCCGCAAGCCAACTTATTTTAGTTAACACCGATGTTGCGGGGGATGCCGTTGGAACTGTAAATAAAAAACTAAAGGAGGAAATAAAAATGAGTGAAGGTAATGTAGTAGTTACGGGGGGTAGGGGCGGTATGGGTGGTATGTTTGATTCTATGAAGGATATTTTTGGGCCTATGGGAAGTATTCCCGGAGATCAGTTCCGTTTAGCCCTAACTGGTGTTGCGGTTAAAAATTCTGCCGGGCAGTACGCCGTATATGACGCAGATAGGCAAAGAATGTCGGATGTCTCTATCATGACATTTGGTAAAGGATATAGTGACTTCTTCTTCGCTCTTCCTACCCCCACTGAAGGTATTGTTCCTGGTGACATTATTCTGCCACTTGGTGAGCCTCTATTCGTGGAGTCTGTCAATGAGGATACCGGCAGAATTACTTGCCTGAACCCCACTAATAACAAAGAGGAAATTCATGTTCCTATGGGCAATATGTTCGGCCTGGAGTTGACTACTAAAGTGTGGTCGGCATTCGGTATGTTTGGTAGTCCTTCTGTAACTGGAGGCGGTGTTGCCGGTCAGTTTATGGGCTCTAACCCTATGATGTTAATAGCGTTAATGAACATGATGAAAAAGGGAGGGATAGGAGCCGGTGGAGATATGGCTTCTATGATGCTGCTTCCTATGATACTAGGCATGGGCGGAGGTTCGGCTCAAGACGGAGAATCCCCTACTAATCCTATGGCCGCTATGATGATGCCTCTTATGATGAGCAGTATGTTTGGTTCTGGCGGAGGTCTTGGTGATGTAGCCGGTCAGGATAACCCCATGGCGGCCATGATGATGCCGCTCCTGATGAGCGGCATGTTTGGTTCTGGTGGGGGAATGAATAATGTCATGTCACCACCTTCGCTAAAGAAGAAGGCTCCTCGTAAAGGTAAGGATAATAATAAAGTCGTGGAGGAGTAAAAAATTATGTCTTGTTCCATTAGAGTAGGCTTTTCCAAGAAGGGGAAGCCTACTTTCTCAATTACATCTGGCAATGTTACAGTGACTAAGAGGGCTAATGGGACTAACAAGGTTTCTATTAAAGTCCCTTTAGGTAGTAAAGCATCGGACGGAAATATAATACTTACTGGTTTTAACCAGTAAGTATTATTAACGGTATAAGAGAGATAGTATAAGATAATTTATTTTTGGGAGGTTATTTTTGTTGATAGATATACTGGAAGGTATAACACTTACATTTTTAGCTGTAGCTTTAATATTTCATATATATGTGGGACATAAGTAAAGGAGGTAATTTTATGGAAGAGCTTTTAGATACTGTATCTGTCGCTTTGTTGTCCTTTACTCTTATCCTCAGTACAATATTGGTGTTCAAAGTATAAGGAGTGATCTTTATGACGGAAATATTAGATTTAGAGAAGAAATTAATCGAAAAATTAAGAACATCTACTGCTTCAAACGCACGAGAATTACTCGCTAAACATCCTCTTTTAAATGAAGAGTTTAATACTTTTAGCGCGTATAGAGATGAGTTAGTCCTCCTGACAGTAGGAGGGCTCATAAAAAAGGAACTGGAAGAAATGATGGAGCGGGATGGCGTGACCGAAGTAAACGATGAAATATGTGAAACCTTTAGGTTTGCGCTGTGTCATCATAACTTACATGCTGCTCTAACCTTCTATTTAGCAGGGGTTGAACGCTTAGGCGGGGATATAAATAAGTTAGTAGCTAGCCTAGAGGATCTTAGTACTAGAGAAGACAGTGCTGCTAAATTGACGCTAACGAGGGTAAAGGTAGCTATAGCGTTAGAAGAATTACTGTGCGAACAAACAGAGAAAGAACAAGCCGCTGCCAAGGAATATACTATGCCTGCGGGATGTCTGTCAGGATTGTGCTCTTCCTGTGCCGCAGTGGATTGTTCAGGTAGATTAGAGTCCTATAGATTCTAGGAGGTGCCTTAAATGCAAATAGAAGTAGTCTCTTTAGTAGGGACAACCAAAGTAATTAAAGGTGAGCCTGTTACGGTTACATCTCTCTTAGCAGCATTAGAGCAAGCTAAGAAAGTACAGTTGGTTGATGCACACGCCAACATCATGAATGTTCCCTTCTTTAACCGTAAACATATTTTAACTCATACCAGTTGCCATCGAGGTTTATATACAAAGGATAATATGGTTGGCAGGGGAGGTATCCCCTATAGCAGATATTACATCCCTTGTATTATCCACGAGTTTGTTAGTCAGATTATATTTATACAGGACGATAAACCTCATGGTATAGCAGCTGGCGAAGTTTACGAGGAGAAAACTATTTACGTTATATTGCCTGAGGGAGAGCCCATTTCAGAGGGGCCAAGTAAATCCACTCCTATACATCCCTGCGACAGTGCTTCTTGTTGGGCATGTGATAGAAAGGATTGTGAAATGGGGGTAGAGGCGTACGAAGGAAACTAGACAAGAATGTATAGACTGCGGCGGGAAGTGTTGTCAGATATACGTTAATTCTCATTTTACGTTTAACTACATTCATAATAATGAGCATAATTATGGCGTCTCTCCATTATTCAACAGATATAAAGTAATGAATATACTCGATAAATTTTGTGCTGACTCAGAGGGTTATATTAAGAACCTTTTAGACGGGGGGATAGATATTTCCTTTTGTGAATATCGTGACCCTGATACTGGATGTATTATTCCCAGAGATAAACGTCCTACTATATGCATAAAGCATTATTGTGCCGGTAACGGAACTGTTGTGAAATACCCTAATTACCAACTTTGTTCCCTTCCTTCTTTCCCTACTAAATATTGGGATAGATATGGAATTGACCCGCGTTTACCCCGCGTTAACGGTATACTAAATGGATATCATATAACAGTTAAATGCCCTTACTGTGGGGAAGAAGAAACATTTTATTATTACCCTCACCACCGTTACTATAGCCCTGTGATTGAGAGATCTAAGTGTGGTAAGTTGTTTGCGGTGGAGGTGATATAGTGGAGGTGATATAGTGGAGCAAACTAGACAAGAATGTATAGACTGCGGCGGTAAATGCTGCCAGATATACTCCGGCTATTCTTATTCACACGGTTCTCATATCCACGAAGGAGAAAAGGACTATGGTGTTTCTCCTTTATTTGACCGAAGAAAAGTGGATGATATACTTAACCTGTGCGAAGATGACTCCGAAGGGTATATAAAGAACCTTTTAGGCAACAACATAGACCCTTCATTCTGTGAATACCGGCACCCCGACACTGGATGTATAATTCCGAGGGATAAACGTTCTTACGTATGCACTGCTTATTATTGTGGGTCTGATTACCACAGGTGGTGTACTAACGGAACACCGTCCTTCCCTACTAAATATTGGGACAAAGATGGAAATGATTTGCGTTTGCCTCGTGTTAAAGGTACCCCTTCTGGAGATTATATCTATTTTAAGTGTCCTTACTGTGGGGAAAAAGAGAGAATATATAAGCGCAGCTCCTCAATGACAGAATGTCTAGCCTATTCTTACTGTCGTAAAGGTCACTATGTTAGAGAAGCTACGAAGATTATTGTGGGTTGAATAAATAATACCTACCTAGCCAGAAAGGGTGTGAACGAGAAATTAAAGACTACATAATTTTACCTGCCATATACGTAGTGTGCCTGTTTCTAATACCTCTCTTAGTAAGAAAGAGTACGGGGAAGAGAGATAAGATAAAAGACATAAAGATTGAGGTCTTTATGCAGCCCGAAGACGGCGAGTACTTCTAGTGTATACTAAAATTTGGTAAGTGTTGGTATAATGCAGGATGTGGGTGGTCGGCTACTCCAGAAGAAGCATGGAGAGACGCTAATAAATATTTAAAAGAGAAAGAAGGTGTGAATAATGAATTACGAAGCTAAAGATATTTTAGCAATGAAAGAACCAGGGGAATTATTTTCAGGCAGCCCTGATACCCTTAAGAGGGAATATAAAGAATTAGCTAAAAGTTGGCATCCTGATAATTTAGGCAATTCTAAGGAAGCTAGCGATGTTATGGCGAATATTAATAAGTTACACGTCCTGGCCTTAGAAATGATTAATTCAGGGTCGTGGGTGGGACCTAATTTAATTATGGTTACCGACCTGAATAAAAAGGGCCACACTATCAGGTTTAAAGTGTCCCGGTCTTTTGAATTAGGGACTATGTATATAGGTAACAACCTTATTGCATACAGCGTACTCCCGGAGCACAGAGAGTTGTATAATAACGCTATTAAGGTAATATCCTCATACTTTAAGTATAGGGATGACACTATGAAGGAAGAGTTTTCACGCTGTTTACCAAGCATTTTAGATAGTTTTGAAACTAAAAATTCATTATATTTAGTAATAAAGAAAACACCTGACGTGTACTCTTTACGTGACATACTTAATTATTTTAAAGGTCAGATGGAGGGGTGTCACGTAGCATGGATAATAAACAGGCTATATAACATACTTTGTTATGTGGATTATATCGGCTTTTCCCATAATTCTGTATCCTTAGATACTTTCTTTATTTCCCCTGAATTTCACAGTGGTTTATTGCTCGGAGGATGGTGGTATGCAGTACCTCAAGGTTCTAAATTGTTAAGTGTCCCAGGCTCAACATATGAACTGCTCCCTCCTGTAGTTAAAGCAACTAAGTGTGGTAACATTGCCACCGACTTAGAATTAATTAGGTCATTAGGAAGAGAGTTACTTGGAGATAGAGCAGGGACTAAATTAATTGGTTTGAATGAGGCTAACTTGGAGCCTGTAATTAACTGGCTGAGAGGGGTAGCTTCTTCTTCAAATAAAGTCGCAAATGACTATACCCAATGGGAAGAGGTTCTTCAAGGAGTTTTTGGTCCAAGAAAGTTTGTACCATTAGTAGTAGAAAATTTATATTAAAAGGGAGATGTGTTTTATTATGGGCGGAGGAAGTTGGACATCTAAATCATGGGACACTTACGCTTCAAGTCATGTAACAAGTAAGAAATCTGTAAAGGAAGTTTATACCTCGAGAGGTATGGACCCCTCCCTAGACCCTAAAGGCCTTACTGTACGAGAATCACGAGATTCTGTAGACAGCCCAGAGTCAACCGCTATTATCGTTGGTGCGGATGTTACTGGTTCTATGGACCCTGTTTTAAATTCGTTAATACGTACGGCTCTGCCGGTGCTGACAGGAGAGATTTATCCTGCAACACCCCCTATAAATCCTGCAACAGGTATAGCATTTCCCATGGTAACTAATCCCCATTTAATGTTTCTTGGTATTGGGGATGTTGAGGCAGGGGACAGGGCCCCCTTACAGGTAACCCAATTTGAGGCAGACATACGCATTGCCGAGCAACTAACTAAAATATATCTGGAAGGTAATGGCGGAAGCAATAATTATGAATCCTACGCTCTCGCCTGGTACTTAGCAGGGATGCACACCAGTATTGATTGCTTTGAGAAGAGAAAGAAAAAGGGGTACCTCTTTACCATCGGCGATGAGGAACCCACCCCGTACTTACGTGGTTGTGACATTGAGCGGGTATTCGGGTATAAACCTCAGTTTGATAAGATAACTGCCGATGATTTATTAACCTTGGCTAGCCGCTCCTACGAAGTTTACCATATTATGGTTGAAGAGGGACACCATTTTAGACACAGTGGAGATAACGTGGCGGCTAAATGGGGTAATCTTCTTGGTCAGCGGGCTATGCGCTTATCTGATATTAGTAAACTCGCCGAGATAATAACATCAGCAATCTATGTAAATGAAGGGGCTTCAAGAGAAGCTGTTATTAACCGTTGGGATGGAAGTACAGGTATTGTTGTGGCTCGTGCCATAACTGAAGGGGCGATTACTCCGGTGTCTTCTGCAACTGGTGTTGTGAAGTTTTAAATGTAAATAATATACCCGGCAAAATGCCGGGTATATTATAGAGAAGGGAGAATTAACTTATGAGCAATACATTAGCCTATCACTACATATTTTTGTTTTGCTCCTTAGGTATACTACTCAAAGCTGCCGATTTATCTACCCTCTACAAGGAAGGAAAATTTACTCTTGAAGGGTTATTTAATGCGGGCCTGGAGGGGTATAACAAATCTATCGTAAAGATAGAAGAAAATTTTAAAGCACAATCTCGCGCTACCTCCATGAAAGCGGTTGTTATAACGCATCTGTTTTTAAGTGTAGTAGTATGGACATTAGCTTTTTTATACTACGTACTTATACTTGATTTATTTGGACATTACCTGCCAATATTAATTTTTGCAGTGTTGGCGGCTGGCTCTAATGTACATTTTATGTTACAAGACTTATTTAATCTAAAGGAATTTGTTCAAGGTAAAACGATAAGTACCGTAGGCACTACCACACTAACCAAAGTGGTATTTTGCATAAAATACTTCGGTTTTATTTTATTTGACTTAATTATACTTAAATTAGTTATTTATGTCTGGTTGAGAGGAAGTGTTTAATTATGAAGTTAGGTAAGGTATTAGTTTTATTAATGGTTATATCTATACTGCTCACAGGGTGTGGAGGGGGATCTTCAGAGAAACCAAAACCCAATTGCTTAGTTATTAAATATCATGGCACTGGGTTGAGTTATTGGGAAACTAATAGGAATGCCAATCTATGCACTGATTACTCAGCTAGTATTAATACTGAAGACAGAATCACTTATTTCTGCGGGGATACAATTATTATCTATAAGTACGACGGAGACTTGGAAAAAGTAAAGGCGGAATACGGCGTTTACAATAAAGACAAAGTGTATGGGAGGAAGAATCAATGAGTATTAACGTGGTTATCGGTGCAGGTTTTGGAGATGAAGGTAAAGGTCTAATGACTGATTACTTTGCATCTCAAGCAAAAAATAACTATGGTAGTGGTCTAGTTGTACGGTTTAATGGCGGCTCACAAGCCGCCCACACCGTGGTTACTCCGGAAGGTAAACGACATGTATTTGGACATTTTGGTTCAGGTACCCTTGTAGGATTACCTACTTATTTGAGCTCATTTTTTGCTGTTCACCCAATCCTTTTTAGAGAGGAATTAGCTAAGCTAAAAGTGTTAGGATTAACTCCTAAAGTATACGTAGATAAAGAGTGCATAGTTACCACACCTTTCGATATGTTGATAAACCAAATAGCGGAAACTGTTCGCGGGGAGAATAGGCATGGCAGCGTAGGCTTCGGGGTTAATGAAACTGTTACTCGCTCAGAGAACTTCCTAAAAATAACTGTTGCTGATTTACTTCCGGGACGAGAGAAAATGTTAGCTTTAAAACTCGAGACAATTGAGGACCTATATGTCTCATATAGGTTAGAGGAGCTGGGAATAAAAGAAGTCCCTCCTTATTTTGCAAAAACACTTAGTCTAAATTCTGCTAATATAGTATCCCATTACCTGGCGGATGCTAAAGCTATGATGGGAGTTATAGAAATTGCAGACAGCTCTATGTTACACAATTTTGAAAGCGTTATCTTCGAGGGGGCACAGGGACTCCTTTTAGACCAGAATCACAAATACTTCCCCTATGTTACACACTCCAACACAGGAGTGAAGAATGTAAGGAAAATACTAGAGTCAGCTAATTTATCTCATAAGCCTATAACTGTCACTTACGTAACTCGTTGTTACGCTACCAGACATGGCGCCGGTCCTTTCCCTCATGAGACAGACTCTCCTCCCTTCGCTAAAATAGAGGATTTAACTAATGTTCCTAACATTTATCAAGGAGCGTTGAGATTCGGTTTATTGGACTTAGACATCCTAGCAGAGTCTATACATGCTGACCTGGCATGGATAAGGGACTTAAACTGTGTAACTAAAATAGCAATTACTTGTTTGGATCAAGTAGACGAGGACAAAATTAAGTTTATTTTAGGAGAGGAAGAAGTAGAATCAACTACTGAGGAATTTATCACTGTAGCTCTGCCAAAAGGCGGGTACCTTAGTTATGGACCTACTCGCAGCACTATAAAGCATGTAGTTAATTACAATGGTATAAGAGATATAGGATAGGATAGGAGGTATTTTTTAATGAAAAATAATACGATGTCTGCGTTTATTAAACTATTCACTAATGACATCCCTGTCAAAGCGAAGTGTTTGGAGTGCACGCAACTAGATGTATCTTGCTCAGGGATACCGACAACAAGCAGCACAGAGGCCTGCCCTGATGAAGTAAGTGGGGGGGAGGAATTAATATTATTGATAGCTCTAGGGGTTGCTTGGACGGTAAGCTTTTAATCATCAAAGGCGATATAACTAAGTGTCACACAGACGTCATCGTGAACGCCGCTAATAGGTCTTTGCTTGGAGGAGGAGGCGTAGATGGTGCTATTCACAGAGCAGCAGGGCCTGGATTACTTGAAGAATGTAAACGATATAATGGCTGCTCGACGGGTTCTGGCGTTATGACCTCCGGTCATAACTTGCCCGCTAAGTATGTTATTCATACTGTAGGCCCTATTTGGAAGGGCGGAGAAGATAATGAAGATAGTTTACTCGCCTCTTGTTACCGTTTTTGTCTCTCCCTGGCGGACATAAATGGAGTTAAAACTATCGCCTTTCCTTCTATTTCTACAGGAGCCTACGGTTTTCCCGTGGAAAGAGCTGCTAAAATAGCTGTCAAGGAGATAGCGGAGTATATGGAAGGATATAAAGAGTCTTTGAGATATGGTGCTAGCAACCTAGAGAGAGTAATTATTGTGTGCTTCGATAATCACACCCGAGACGTATATGTTGCAGCTGCGTTAGACTACGCTTCCTTGTTGGGGAGGGGTATAAATGAGTAACGTTAATAATTGGGATGTAAGTAAAGTAAATGTTAGAAAATTAGCTTGTCATATTGCCGCCGCCATGTATCATCGTTGCCCCAGTGATTATGGTTTACCTATGCCCAAGAAGTGTAAGGGAAACTGTGTAGCTTGCTGGGAAAGAGGTCTGACTAAATTAGATGAGGTACAAAATAAATGATAATTGAAAAAGATAAATTTATATTATTCTTACTTAGTCTGGGGCTTACTAAAAGTTGCCCAGGAACTTATGGATTACCTAATTTACCTAAAGAGTGTTGTGCTTACAGGCTATGTGAATGTTGCTGGAGAGAAGCTTTAAAAGCTTTATATAATACTTGTGATGGTTTAAGCACAAAGACCGCTGCATTTGAGACCAAGGAATGTGGCACATGTATTTTTAAAGTGTATGGAAAGGGTAAATGTTCCCTTAGAGATGAATTCAAGGAAGCTTGTCTAGGGGATAATTTTGCTTATTGGGTATCTGCTATGGAGGTAAATAAAGATGAACTACAGACTAAAAGAGTTATGCCTGGAAATAACAAATAAATGTTTTATGAACTGTATGCATTGTTCCTCTGAGGCATGTTCTTCCTCTGAGGAGTACCTCTCTTTAGACACAGTGCGTACGTTATTGCACGACGCTGTTCATTTAGGTGTTATTAACGTAGGAATATCGGGTGGAGAACCTCTACTTCATCCGCAGTTAAGTGACATTATTATTGGTGCGTTCAACAGAGGTTTAAAAGTAACCATGTATAGCTGTGGCGTACTAAAAGAGAATGGGGTATTAGTTCCTGTCAGTGTGGCCCGACTAAAAGAGTTGAAAGGTTTGGGGCTAGGTAAGGTGATATTTTCATTGCACGGAGCACAGGAGAAAACGCATGAAAATATTACAAATACCCCAGGAAGTTATAAAGTAGTATTACATTCTATATTAAATGCGGTAGCTGCCGGACTAACCACAGAATTCCACTTCGTCGCTATGAGGTCTAACTATCATGAATTAACTAAATTAGTTGTAAACGCCGCCAGTCTTGGGGTTAGCAAAATTAGTATTTTGAGGTTAGTACCTCAAGGTAGATATGCCTATTCTAATGATAATCCTTTAACGCGGGAGGAAGCCCTATCTTTAGTAGAGAAGGTACGAACTTTGTCCTCTATCTTTCTTGGTATTAAGATAAGATTAGGTGCGCCGTTTAATTGTGTGTTAAATAGTCGTTTCACACAGTGTATTGCAGGAAGGCATAAATTAGTAATATCCGCCGATGGAAGAGCAGTTCCCTGTGAAGCTTTTAAATGGCGTAAGGATTTATCCTTGTCTGTGCATAATTATTCTCTTAGCTACATTTGGCATGAAGATAAGTTAATTAAGGAATTGCGGCTTCTGCAGGAAGAAGGCACTGACGAGTGTAATAACTGTCCATTTAAAACCAAATGTAGCGGAGGTTGCCTCGGGCAAAGAATATTAGAAGGGAGGAGAATTTAAATGGAGATAGAGAAAATACTACGGTCCCATGAATTGTGGGCAAGAAGCTCTGGAAAGAAAGGCAGTAGAGCGGACTTATCTGGAAGAGATTTACGAGGCAGAGTATTTGAAGGCTGCTGCCTACAAAGAGCCGATTTGAACTTTGCTAATCTTTCCTGCTGCGATTTCAGTAAAGCAGACTTAAGCTATGCTAACTTATCTAAAGCTATGATGACCTGTACCAACCTTCACTTAGCTAATTTAATTGGGGCAAATCTTAATGAGGCTAGTTTAACCTGGGCCAATTTAAGTTGGGCTTATTTACCCAAAGCTTCTTTAAGAAGAACAGATCTAACAGGTGCAGATTTAAGGAGATCCAACTTAAGAGACACCAACCTTCCTAATGCTATAGGGCTAACTGACCCTATAAACTATATAGAAGCTACGTTTGAACGCACGGAAGACGGTATTATTGTGTATAAAGTATTTGGTCTCTACTATGCTCGACCTGAGAGCTGGGTGTTAAAAGAAAATTCTGTTATTGAAGAATTAGTGAACTACGACAGGCGAAATGATTGTTCCCCCGGCATTAATGTCGCCACTAAGGAATGGCTTAAACAGGTAGTATTTAAAAAGAAAGAAAATATTGAAATATGGAAATGCCTTATTAAGTGGGAGTGGTTACCTGGAGTTGTAGTGCCGTACGCCACTGACGGTAAAATAAGGTGTTCAAGATTAAAACTATTAGAAATAGTAGAAATATAGAATTTAAAAGGAGGGTAATAAGTATATGGAAAATATTAATAAATTACTAGAGGATCATCACTTATGGGTGATCAGCAAAGGAGAGCAAGGTAAACAGGCAGATTTAAGTGGAATGGACCTTATGGGAATCAATGTGAAGAACTTGCATTTAAAGGGTATTATTATGTCTGATGCCAATTTGAGTGAGTCTAATTTTAACTGTGTTAATTTAAGCGGGGCGAAATTAAATAATACTAATCTCACCGGTTCCCAACTAAATGGGGTTAATTTAAACAACGCCGATTTAACCGGGGCTAATTTAAGTGGAGCTAATTTAGCATCCGCTTTAGTCGAAATGGGTACAAAATATTTACCGCAGAGTGGGCTTATCTATACTGATCT
>Ga0209318_1000296_pt1 | contig 50987 bp, 71 predicted proteins | sample RifGroE1_FD_183999 | JGI IMG/M metagenome (GOLD analysis project Ga0209318, IMG submission 183999) | Groundwater microbial communities from Rifle, Colorado, USA - Groundwater E1 (SPAdes) (version 2) | ecosystem: Environmental > Aquatic > Deep subsurface > Groundwater | place: Rifle, Colorado... | reverse complement strand
CCGTAAGTAGATGGCTTTGAAGTTTTAGTCCCATAATCTTTGGGATTTTCTTTAGCTATTCCATAATTTTTACTTGAGACCCATCCCATCTTACACCTCTTTTTTATCTTCTAAAATTATAACTTCACCAGTTTCTAAATCTATCGAAGTTCTTTTAATGTCAATTTCATTATCGTCACAAAACTTTTGTATAATAAGATTACCATCTAATTGTAATTGGTTCACCTTATTAGAAATTTCTACTACATCTCGTTTTAGAGATTTCATTTTCAAATCAATGACTTGTAATTTTAATTGTTCAATCTCTGATAATTTTTTTACTTCTGACATTTTATTTTCTCTGTTTAGTTAATCTATTATAAATTTGGGTCAAAAAGCAAATGGTAAGTGGTTCCATTAATTGTTACTGCTACCGTATCTATAAATTTTGTTGGCGAACCACCACTTGAAGATGCTACATACCAAGTGCTGGCATCTTCAGCACCATAAGCTGCTGTCGCCTTCCCGTTAAACGTATCGTATTCCGTTTTACTAATCAATCCAGCAGTTACACTTGCTGTCGCCGCCATTGGTATATTTAATGTATGGGTAGATGTTACAGAACTAAACGCTGGCGCAGTGCCACTTGTTCCAACAGCGAATGTTTGTGTCGCCACAGTCAAACCACCTAAAGAAGTAATTGCGGCTGTCAAATATCCGGCACTTGCATGATTCCCCCAACCATAAGCAGTGTCCCAATTAGTATTATTATAACCCGTAACAGACAATGCCCCAGCAGTATTAGTCAAACTCGCTGCTATTGACGTAACATCCGTCGCTCTCCAACCTTCTGATGAAGTAGTAAGATAGCCGCTATCATTAGTCCAGTTAGAAATATTCGGACTTGAGAAGTTTGCAACAGCTAAACCACTTATCGTACTGGAAGTATGACTATGCCCATCGTTGGTAACCGATAATGTTCCAGCAGTGTTGGTTAAACTTGCGGCTATTGCAGAGACGGCAGTTGCAGTCCAACCACCAGCCGCTGGTGTGCTCCAACTTAATACTCCACCAGTTGCATTTGAACAAGTCAATACTTGATTTAATGTTGGTGCTACACTTGGAAACGAATAAGTAACATTATTCACTTTAGTTATATTACCACTTGCATCTACATCAAATAAAGTATCAACCTCAAATCCACCTACTGCAAGTAATCTTCCGCTACATTGTAATCCATCTGGGATGGGTGTAGCACCTTGTACTGCCCCAAGAGACACACTCACGCCAAATCCCGTACTTTCCCAAGACATAATGGGAGCTGTACTATTCCACACTTTCCATAAAAAGTCATCAACTCCGACAGTCCCAGCTTTATATAATATAATTTCATCTTGGTCTATATAAACCCCACCACTTGTAGAAGGTGTAGAATTACCTTTGATAGTAAACCCAATTAGCTCACCAGCTATAACTTGATTAGCGGCTACTGTGCTTGTATAAACTCCAGTGTTATCAATATAGGTTCCATTAGCACCCACCCCATCCCAAGAAGCACCATTCCATCTCTTTAGTTGGTTTACTGTAACTGTAGTATCGAACCATAAATCACCAGGTAATGGAGAAGTTGGCGCAGTAGCACTATAAAAACTTTCGACTTGTCTTTCACTAATATCAACCCATGCTGGAGTACCTATTGTTGCATCCCAACGATATAGTTTTTTAAGTGTAGTATTATACCATAAATCTCCGTCTAAAGGTGAAGATGGAGCAGAAGAACTTCTCGTTGATATTATCCAATCTGCGCCAATAATATCACTACGACTGCCTATCTGCAACTTACCTTTTAGATAAGCATTAGAAGTGTATAGCCCTATTTGGTCAGAACCATATAAAGCGGAAAAATCTGTATCATTTATTGTCCCAAGTAATCCAAGCTGTGCCGCTGGTACAGCATTAAAATAACCCGAATAAGTGCTTATAACAGTAAGAATCTTAATATAAGGTGCGAAGTTCCTATTCCCAGCACCTAAATCTCTTACATCAGAAGTCATCATTACTATGACGCTTCCTCTGTCTGGATTTGTTGCAAGGTCATTATTCCCAAGCCTCACCAGCACATCACCAATTTCGAGAGAACCAATTTGAGCTGGTATATTGCCACCACTTTCAGAAGATTCTGTATAGGTGATAATATTGCCATTAACAGCAGTAACATCAAGTCTTAATTCTTTTACTACAGTAGCCCCATCCATATCAAATTTAGCAGTGTAAAGTAAATCTCCTACTTTGAAAGGGCTTAATAATGAATCATTAGAATTTTTAATTTCAAATTCAGTTTCATTAGCAAATACTACTATGCCGGAATCAGATAAAATTACTGCCCCATTTACAGTTCTGATACTTTGTGCATATACATTTTTAGCATAAAAATTATCTACATCTAATCTTTCAAAATGAGGATAAGGACGAGACTTTGCTGGTTTTTCAGTTAGAAAATCTTGAAAAGTAGTGTACCATCCTCTATCTCCTTTAACTTCAAGATATGCTTTGTCTCTATCATCGGAAGTTAAACGAATATCTCCACTTTTCCCTTGTCCACCATAGCCAACAGAACGCTCTGATGAATTGACGGCATCTATAAGAACGTTAATTTCTCTGGACACTTCTTGAAAAGTTGTAAGATGTTTAGTGCTTTTCATAACTCGAAAAATTTCCTTAAAGTAATATCTAATGAATATACAGAATTACCATAACCAGTGGCTTCTGTTATTTTCACTTGTAATAGTTTACCTTCTTCATAATTTCCACCAGATTTAAATTCAGATGACGTCAAAGAAGTAGTTGGAGTAGCTCTATTCTTGCCATAAGTTATTGTCGGAGCCGCAGTTAATGCTGTGCTATCCATAGTCGGACGATAGAACACTTTGCTTAATGATGGATTACCAAAATCCAGTACCTTAGAAACCCAATAGAATGCACGATAAGTTATACTTGAAGTCGCTATATTACCACTTAAAGCATCTAACATTGAAGAACCAGTGGCAACATAAGTTTCTCCAAATTTACCGACAAATGCACCAAATCCAGTAGAAGTATTGCCACATGCAGTAAATTGTAGCCAACTATCCCACCTTTGTTTCGTCACATGAAATGTCCAAACATTACTATAACTACCTGTATGGTCGGGTACTATAAACAAAATCAAATTTTTAAGTGAATGAAAAACAACTACTGGGGTTTTACTTTGTTCGCCTACTGTATAATTTTTAGCAAATCCAGTCCAATCATAAGTGGCAGTTACATCTGTTTTAATAGCATCGCCAATCGTCCTTATCTGCTCTCCATCATGCCAATAAGCATTTTTATAATCACACCAAAACATCCCATAATCAGTTATTACTATACTGCGCTGGGACAAACAGCCAACACCAACAGTTGTATCTTCGATATAGAATCCATCAGCATTAATGCGATAAGCATTATTCTCATCGAATGCCCATATCTTACCATTGAACGCTTTCCAAGCTGTAGGTATTGATGGTAATTTTAAATAATCACGTGTCCAATCAAACATATCATAACGATATTGTTTAGAACGGAAAGCAAGAAAAGCAGATTCTGGCATCTCAGATTTGTAACAACCAGCAACGTAATGGTAAGCATTTAAATCTGTATCTAACGAATAATAAACATCGGAAGTAGTAAGAGTTTCTGGAATACCAGTTTGTTCTTCATAAGAAGATAATATATCAGTATTATTATCTACATAATCTATGGTCTTATGTGCACCGGATGTCGCCCAAGATATATTAGCACCAGTTCTGTCAACATATCCAACCGCACTTGTAACATCTATTGACTGTTGCAATCTCCATAAAGTAGAGTCAGATAAAGAAACCTTACCATAAGTTTCATATCTACGATATATTTTGATACCAGTTACTCGTGCGTTTAGGTTGGCAATCGTATTTAAAGTTACTGTAAGAGTAAGATAATCAAAATCTTGTCCATGAGCTGGAATAGAATAACTTGCAGTAGAATTACCAATAGGGCTTTCTTGTATTCCATCATATACTAAAGATATATTATAATAATATTTTTTACTGGAATCGAAAGTAGTAGAACCATTATGCCCTACTATATCTATGTCGAAAGTAGCGGAATGGTCAGTAGAATAAGTGGGTCTTGATATGCCAGCATTCCCATATTGCCAAGATTTACTTGCACCACCAAAATGTCCATAATCACAATTTCCTATCCAAGTGGGAGTAGTTGGGACACCAGTGGTCGTTCCATTAGCTACTCTTACTTCTTCATTATGAACTACCATAGAAGTTGCTGTTGATGCTATCGCAGTTGCACCAAAATTAGATGCCGGAGAAGCCGCATAAAAATCAGTTACTATATTCAGATAACCAGCATCAGCATAAACTAAATTCCATTTAGAATCTTTAGTTTTAATCCAATCAAATAATCTGCCAGCGGTAGCGGTAGTCGTACCCATAGTTTTAGCAGTAGAAGTAGGTATAGCTTTTAATATTCCTTCAGCGGCGTCAGCATCTATATTGTTAGAATCTGATGCAGCATTATCAGGAATATCTTCTGAATCTGCTCGTTTAATAATTCCTTTGTCAAAACTGACAATAGAAAATCTTTCTTGTGACATTATCAATAGCCTGGTGTAAATATTTCTTTTGGTATTGAGGGACTTGAATTAGCAAATCTGATACCTTTATGGACACTCTTTTCAAATTCAGTAGCAGATAATTGTAACATTGCAATATCTTTGACCATAGCAGTAGAATTATCTGGAAATACTTTTTGTAATGTAGAATATAATTTATACAATCTTTCCATTACTCCACTTCTAATTCCTTCATGAAATTGTGAATCTATTTCAGTTAAAGAGCTGGTAATAGTTTTAGTAGGTGGTACTGCCACATATTCACAATAAATATAAGCTACTTCTGCTGGTATTTCAGTTATAGCACAATTAAGATAATCATAAAATCTAATCTTCCCATTTTCGATTATGAATTTAAGTTCATAAATTGCTTTTGCATATTCACCATCAGAATCTTTGAAAGTAACTTTAGTTAGTTTATCACCATCAATATCAGCAAATTCAGTGAGTAAAGTATATTCTACCGTATCAGCCACAATAGTTATCGTATCGGTTTTTTTATATATTTCAGTTCGATGTGCAAATTCTTTAATCCTTTCATTAATCAATTCAAGAATTAAGGTTTGCCCAGCTTGTGGAACTTCAACTTGGCACATTTCAAACATATTGTATATCGTCATTTAAATCTCCTTTAAGAAGTAGCAAACCATTCAACAGCAATAGTCCCAGAAGATGCTGTCGTTCCGATACTAAAACTTTTCGCAACAGCGAATGGAAGAATGATTGCTTCACCTGGATTTAGTACTGCTAATATAGATTCATCTAATGAAGTATCGCCAATAGTCAAAGTTAAAGTAGTAGCAACTGCAGCACCTAAAGCTGAGCTACTTGAATATGCATAACCAGTATGTTTTACATAAATAAATTTACAAGAAGCAACAGCTAAATATCCACCAGAAGATTCATAAACGGGCGACCCTGCAGAATATCCCGAAGTCGTTCCCCAAGTTACAGTTACGTTTCCATTACCACCAACTGTATGCCCTACATCGGTTGCCATTACATCACTTGCCAACCCTTCTCCAGCGGCATGGGAATAAATTGGTGTAGCTGATACTGCAAACTCTACTCTACTCGCCATAACAAACTCCTATATTAAACTCATAACTAATTGAAATTCTTTTCTGCACTGTTCTATTATACTGTTGAAACTTTGTATTTGTCCCATTATCTTCTGAATACCCAAAGAGTATTTTTGAGATGCTTTATTAATGTCTTGCCCATACAACCCAACTTGTGCCTGGAACAAATCTAAATTAGCTTGATATTGGGAAATAGATGTTTCTAATGTTTTTGTCTTATTAACAATATCTATTTCGGCAGCTTTACTTCTATTCTGAATATCAACAACAGCAGTCTGCTGGTTATTCTGTAATGCCGTTTCGATTGCTTTAGCCGCATTAAATTTATTTAGCTCTACCACTTTAGTTGACTGGTTTATCAATCTTTCTTGGTCTAATTTAGACTGTTCGATTAATTTCTGTACTCCAGCATTGTAAATTGCCAGTTCTTTATTAAAAGAAGCAATGGAGTTCTGAATATCATTTGAATATAATGCTAATTGAGTTTGTCTATCTGTCGTCCATTTTTCTAAATTAGATTTATATTGTGTAACTTCTTTATTGACATTTTCTCTATATGCATCTACAGAAGAAATATATCTCTGTAAAGAATCTTTATATTCACTTATTAAAGCATTGAGATGTTGCGCTTGGTTCTGTATTGATAAATCAGTGGTCTTATTAGCAGACATCATCAATCGTTCTTGGTCAAGTTCAGACTGACGTATGGCTTTTTGTATGTTAGCTCTATATTCTTCTACTTTAGAATTAAAACCATTTGTTTCATTTGTAATATTGCTATTATAAAATGCTATCTGTGCCTGCTGATTGCTTATTTCTGTTTGTGCTTTTTCGAGGTCTTGTGATGTTGCTATGTAAGTACCAGTATTAGAGAAAGCTATCGAATTAGATGACTTAACATAAACTGGTATAGAACCAAAAGAACCTATTGTAGTAGCAGTATAAGTTCCTAATACCGCATCTGAATAAGAATATACTGGAGCAGAAGGTGTTGTCGGGACAGTAGAACTTATCGTTAAATCAGAAGGGGCGGTAGTTAATGTGCAAACTGGCATAGTATATACTGGAGAAGTAGGTAATGAACCAATAGTAGTTGCCGCAGTAATATCAATAGAAGCTGGGACAAAAGTTCCATCCGTATAACTTGCATTTGTATAACTTGCGGTAGAATAAGTGAAACTTGCCGCATTAGGTGGAGTAGGTGCTGAAACCGCATCCATTGCCAATGATACTAAAGAATCATAAGCTACGTTAGTTTTATACATTAATTCTTGTATAGCTACATCTAATATGACAGCTTGTTCTAATTCTGATGGGAAGCCACTTATCGAAGTAGAAGAATAAGTAACACCCGATGGATAACCTACTCCGATTACAGAACCACCAGAAGGTATCACATAAGCCTTAGTAGCTTCTACATAACATACGGGGTCTGTTGTTGTTGCTTCGTGTATCGAACCAGTAGAAGGAACTACATATATCACCAATCCAGTTCCACCAGTAGGTGCTACGGTAGTAGTTTTTAATCCTTGTGTAAAAGCACTGCCAGCATTTAGAATTTCAATCGAAGTTGGTACTGTTGCAGTTACTCCAGTAATCGTACAAGTTCCAGAAGTACCTTGAGATAAAGTTACTACATCATTAACAACATAACCAGTACCAGCAACAGCAATATATACACTTGATAATGCACCCGCTGGGGTTACTTGGGTTTTTAAACCAGCATCAATTAATCTTGCCCGATAGCCACCTTTATGTGCTCTAATAAATCTTATGGAAGATATATCTAAACCACTACCTGAATCAGTAGAAGTTGAGGCATATTTTTCAATTTTAGATTCTGGAATAGCATTAATAATGCTTTTAATAGAAGCATTAATTAAGTCGGTCATAGTAGTAGTATCTGCTATCGTCCCAGTATAAAGTTGAATTCGAGTTTGTAATGTGCCAGCCATCTTTACCTCTTATAAAGTGGGGAGTGTTTCCACTCCCCTGCTCAGTTTAGCGTTGTACCTGGATAATAGTGAAGTCAGCATTAGTTGCATTTAATGTTGAACCACCATTAAGATTGAATGCGTAATACGGTAGGACAGGAATTCTTACTTTAGCACCAGAACCAATAGCCGCAACAGTAACCACATCTGCAACTGGAAGATTTGGGTCAAAAGTAAATTCATAAATTAGAGGAGATACCGCTAATACAACATCATCAAATACTTGTTTAATCTTAACTCCATCTGTGGCGGCTACAGTAGTAGCATCACCCGTCAATGCGAATGATGAGGTATAGCCACCCCATAGGTCAAGTGGTAACGCTTGACCGTCAGGCGTTGCAGCACATTTTAATAACAAAGTCCATTGCTTTGTTGGGTCTAAATCTGCTGGTGTTTTCAATGTATAAGCATCATTTTCCGCAGTAGTAAAAGCTACGTTGCAAGTGATTATCATTGAATTTTTGCTTGACGATTTATTTGTCCATGCACCTTGAGTTAAAGCCATTTTATACTCCTATGTTAAATAAATTCATACATGTGTTGAGTTTTGAGCAATTTGAAATACAATCCCTGTTGCCCTTTAATTATATCTTTTACACCTTCATAATCATTATCAACTTTAACATCATTACGATATTGGTCGGCTCTACGTTCCATGATACCAACATAATCCAAATTAGGTATTACCATCACTTTAGCGTAAGTACCTCTTAAAGATTTAGTAGGAGTTAAATAGATAATGCCATGAGGGGTTTGCATTTCTCTAACTGCAAATCCAAGAGTATTCCATTTTTGGTCGCCTAATTCTACTTTGCCTAACCAGCCAAATTTCTTATCAGTAGAAGCAGCTTGTTTGGTCACAATAGACATTACAGAACGTCCACAGAATCCAAAGGCTTCCATAGAATCTCTTTTATCGAAAATTACTTCAGTAGTATCTGTCAAAGTTGAGAAGTCAAATGCTGTTTCAGACATCTTAAAAATGTTAGCATCTGGAGTATCGGCTACAGATGTATATTCAGTTCCCCATCTGCGTAGAATAGGAATATAACCGTAGGTAGTTCTTACAACACCAGAATTACCAGCAGAATCAGTCAAGGTTCTGAGAGATGCTTCGGAGAATGTTCCAGAACCATCAAGATTAGTACCAACAGTAGAAACAGATTTTAAGAATGCTTCTTCTTTAGATACTTTATAGTTCTTAAACATTTCTTCTCTCAAACGAGCCATTTCATTTGAATATCCACGTAAGTAACCTTCGACATCCATATCCTTAGTTACTTCAGCAGAATCAGAAAAGAATCCAACTGAGTTCCAGATTGTTGATAATTCGTCGTTGCTTCCTTCATGAGCAACAGAACCTTCACCTCTTGCTCTATAAAGTACAACAAACACATCACTTGCCGCAGTGGTAATCGAAGTTACGCCAGCCATTTCCTTCACTTTTAAAGTAGAAGTAGAAGTAGCATTCGTAATCATTACTTGACCTTTAAGAGTAGCTCTGGTTGTGTCGTAAACTTCACATACAAGACCTTCCCAAGATGAATCTACTGAAGCTGGAAGTCCTACTGGAGTACCAGTTACTGTTAAAGCATTGGATTCTGCGCCACTTGAATTAATTGTTTCGGAAGCAGTTGAAATTACAAATTCTCTCTTAGCAAATCTGGATTCATGTTCAAACAATTTGTAAAGAGGGTCTTTAGTTTGTTTCACTTCTAATTGATACATAACAGTCGAGAATGGTGTGATGTCAGAATATAATTCTGCCACTGTATCTGGTTCTGGATAGAAATCTCTGCGGTCAAGCCACAACTTCGATGCAACACCATTATCGAATAGGGTTTTTGTTACACGTGCCATTTATAAATCTCCTTAATTTCGTGGTTCAGTTTTGAATAAACTATGTTTATTACCTTTACGATTTTTTATTTCTTGCATAAAGGTAACTTGTTCATCATTTTCGTTCGTGTTAGTATTCGATATAGAAAGTGGTGAATGATAATTAATACGTCTATCTGAAGTCAGTTCTCTTTTTTCTGTATTAATTTGTTTGCCATTCTTAGCCATTTCCATTTCATATAATTTGACATACAAAGAAGGGTCATCTTTCACCATAGCTCTTTGCATAAAATCGAATACTTCTGTTGCCTTTTTAATATCTCCACCAGTTGCCTTAGACAATCTTGAAATATGTTCAGCTTTACGTCTCGCATATTCCTGAGTTTGTAACTCTTTATTCTTCTGCTCCTCGAATGTTTGAGTTACTGCGCTAATCTGTTCGTTAATTTGAGATTCTCTAAATTCTTCATAAGCATCTTTTCTTTCATAATATTCTTCCAATGCTGTATCAAATTTAGCAGATTCAGATTCGGGATATGCTATTGCATCAGCTTTATTATATCCAATAGGACGAGTAGGTTTAACTGGTTTAGCTAATTGTTGCTTTGGCTCAACTTCTGCTGACTTAGGTTTAGTAACCAATTCTTCCAGAAGTTTAGCACGTTCTTCTGCACGTATTCTACCTTCAAGTTCTTCACGATATAATCTATCACGTTCAGAAATTTTACGTTGAAGATTCACATACGCTTTAGCAGATTTCTCTTTATCCCAACTTTTAATTTCTTCTTCAGTAGGGACAGATTCAATAGGTTCTATTTCATTAAATACTTCTTCAAATTGATTCTCAGCTGCGGATTCATCAAATTGTTCTGAAGTTTCAAATGGTGTTTTACCAGGTTTTAAAGACATTTTGTTCTCCTATGGTATGCTATGCATTTACCATTATTTATTGTTATTAATATGTACCTAAAATTCTCAAGTGAATATTATGGTACCATTTTAGTTGTTGCCATTTTTGTTCACCTTCTTGTTTGTATTTTTTATTAAATCATTCATTCTCATTTTTGTAAGATTGACAGTAGATTTTAAATCATTAACTAATGCTTGTAAATCTGTTTTAGTTTTCATTTCAGAAACTTTCTGCTCTTTCTGTATGTTCTCTCTCTGCAAAGTTTCGATTAAACCTTGTAACTTTTCATTCTGTTGTTGTAACTGCATGATAGCGTTTTCAGCATTTCTTATTGTATCTTCATCTTGAAGCACTTCATCAACATTATCAATAGGCAGTTGTTCAATTATAGGAGAAGCATTTTTAATAATACCATTTTGATAAGCCGCAGTTAAGGTCTGTAAATTTTGCTGTCTATTAGTAGGCAACATAGAGCCAGCTATTACACGAACATCATATTCCATATTTGTAATATTATTTAATAATATTATATCACCATTTTGCTCATCTAATGTAGGTTCGTTAAAAGTAATTTGGCTTGCTTGTTTATAATTTGGTTTAATAATGCGAATTTCTTTTTCAGTAGTATAAACATTAGGTATCAGTTGAGATATTACTTTAGCCATCTGGTTAATAGATGCCTCAATTTTACGTTGTTTGTAAGAGGCTCTACGTTGCATCATTTGGTCTATCTGTTGAGTACCACCAAGAGTACGTGGTGCAGAAGTAACTTCCCCATCTTGGAACGAATAAGAACCAATAATTCTCTGTATCTGACGAATAATATTTTGTTTCTCAGCAAATGCTGCATTAGGCATAGGTGGATATTGTAATGCGAAAGGCGCAGTATCCCCATTTTCAAAATCTACTTCGATGACTGATACACCAGCTTGCTGTAATGCTTCCTCTACTAAAGTTTTACTTGCAGAATCTTTCTGCATAATAAGTTTGAGATTGGTAATGTTAGATAAATAAGTCATCATCAAATTACTTAATTTATCTAACTGTTGCTGCAAAGGAGTAGTAATACGAATATCGCCCATTGGGTAAGGAGTTCTATCGTGGTGCAGCATACATGTGATAATAGGATAGTCTCTAATAGGGAGAACTTCATTAGCAATTTCAATACCACCAACAGACAATACTCGCTGGATTCTATCAATTAATGGTTGCTTAACAACAATAACACCATTTTTAACCAATTCTCCTTTAGTCACCATACTAACAACAGTAGTCTCTCCAGGTACGGCATAAGGTTCAGATTCTAAACCGGAGACCATTATTGGTGGCGCAGAAGGATTATTAGGGTCAATGATTAAATGGAATACCATCCCATATTGAGAAACGATTTCATTTAGTTTCTGCAAAGCAACGGGGTCAGTAACATATTGTTCTCTACCAGCTTTAGTAAGAATAGCTGCTGGTTCTGCTAACCATTCATTAAGTTTATCTTCATTTTCAAATACATTTTCATAATTTGAAGTTAAATCTTTCACATGGTAACGCTGAATTTTAATTTTAGTGTAACGGTCTATAACTCGGCAATAGTCTCCAGATGTAGTAGTTGGATTTAATATTTGCCCAGTATTATCAGCTCCATGTATAGAAAATGTTTCTGGAGATTCTTTTTCAGCTTGAGAAAAATCTGTTGTAGGGTATATGACTTTCAGCTTGTTTATGGATAATACTTTAGAAACTAATATGTTTTCTCCATCTGTACCATCTTGTTCTTTACTTGAAGGGTCAAGATACAGCTCTTTAATAGGGTCAAGATCGGTAAATAATATTTCACCTTTACCATAATCAGCATTAGGGTCAAAATACACTTGTATTCCACTAAGACCAATTTCAATAAAATCTCTGGTAAATTTATCAATCTTAGATTCACCTTTAGACTGATACCATATCCAATCAAATAATTTAGCTACATTAGAAGAAGTTTTAAAATCAGATTTCTCTGTACCAGTAGCGGAAAAACGAGGTGGATTTTCTGTAAGTTCAGCTATAATTAAATCAATAGATGGGAGTATCTCGTTAACTGGTATAGCCATTTGTCCACGTGCTTCAAGAACTTTCTGGTGTTCTTTCTTCCACGCATTAATCTTCACTTCCCTATCTTGGATAGCCAGTTTCTTCCAAGTTTGCCGACTGCCACTGGAATAGTCTCTAAATATCTGCTCAGATAATATAACGTCTTTAGTTTTTTCCATCATTATTCCGCAGAAAAATGTGTTTTGTCATTAAAACCATCGCACATAACTCTTAAAGCATAGCTAATCTGGAATCCTTTATCATTAAGTTTAGGAAGCCAGTGAGTAGAAGATTCGCATTTAGGGCATTTAGGATATTCCGCATTAGGATTGATATGAACCTCAAATTCATGCCCACATTTATCACATTTTAAATCTTTAAATACTGCCATTAGTTTAACATCCAAGAATTGTTATTAGCTCGACCATAACGAATATCTTCATAGTCCATCATTATTTCTTGTTTAAATAAAGGTGTGGTCTTTATCGCTACTGAATGAGAAGGTGCAATTAACCGTTTAGTAGCTAAATCTAAACCATCTAATGTATCGTCATGCTTACCACGTGGGTACATTACCATTTCATCAACAAATTCTGTATGAGATTTTTTAATCCATAATACTCGGTTATAAAGATAGGGATGTAAGCGTTCAAGACGAGAGGACTTTTCAGTTCGTGGTGTTATCTTAGTTTCCATCCCCATCACAAAAAGGTTTTCTTCTCTAAGACGTTTGCGCAGATAATCACGTAGCATTTCTTGATAACCGACGGTTTCTACGTGGACTCTTGTAAATTTATGGTATCTAATGGAATTTATAATTTGCTCTGCATGTACAGTAGGGGTTACACGTTTACGAAAATAATCTAACATATAAATATCTTTACCAGTATAAGCAATAGGCATAGACACTGAAAAATCAGCTGTTTGTTTAGTAGAAGAAGCTGGGTCAACACCAAGAAATGTATTAACTGGTATAATTTTAGGTGTTATTAGTTCCTCAATGGTATATTCTGTATCCCCTTCGTGGGTAATTTTCATATAAAGAAAGCCATCTAATTCAGTTAGATGACCATCATACCAGCGAAGATATTCTTTTTTCATCAGTCTATCTTCGTCTCCAACAATTTGGCATAAATATTCTGAATAGAACTTAGATAATTTTCCCAGTTCTTCCAGTTCTTTCTTCTTGTTCATCAACCATTCATAAGGATACATCTCATTCCAGAGGCATTCCTTAGTATCTTCATCATATGCTTGGTAACGTTTAGTAACCCAATTAGTAGCATTTCTTAATCTTTCTACAATGCAACCTTCACGTATAGGTGTACCAATTACTATTACTCTACCATTACGTCTATCAAGACCAGCAAGACCACCAAGAAAATAATCAAAGTTCTTATCCATTTGTTCTTTAGTAATGGTGTTTAGTTCATCATCTGGGTCATCAAGAAGGTATAGGGTAATACGGGTATCAGATTCTAATGCACCACGAACGGGTTGCCCAGTACCTAATGCTTTAATAGTAACCCACCAGCGACCTATTTTGACTTTGATTTTATCTTCACGCCAAGTTTCAGCTACATTTTCACCAGAATAACCAAATAACTCTCTAAATGGTTGGCTGTAATTAAGCACATCTTTAATTTTAGTAAGGCGGTTTATAGCTTCAGGACGGGTTTTAGACTGAATAAGCACAAATTTATCACCAATATCGAATATTACATGGTCAAATACAGCCATAACAGCCTTAGATGATTTAGCAGTACCACGTGGTGCTTCGATTAATGTCTGTATTGAGCTACGGTCAGTAAGATAAAGGTCTAATTCGGAATGAAATGGGGGAGATGGAAGATAATACGTTTGAGGACTTATGGTTTTACCCAAATAAGTAAGGCTATCTGCGCATTTCTGTATGACTTCAGTTTTGGTCATTAGCTAAAAACGCCTCACTTTTTAATAAGGGACAAATATAATAAATATTTTACGAATGTCAATAGATGTAATGACGTTTTTTAATGCTCCTTTGCTCACAGAACTACAGTAATCAAAGGTCAAATATCCAGATACATTAATTTGGCTGTTCATAGATTGCTCTTTCTATTTGTGTTCGTTCTTCCAGTATCTTTTTAGTTCTTTCTACTGACTTTTCCCACACTTCTCTCTTAACCAGTACATATTTATCATATTTTACATAGTCCACTGGCTCTTTATCGAGCATATCTTTAGCATCAATAAAGGCTTGGTATTCAGGTAAGCGACTTGTACGTGGCATTAGTCCTTCTTCTTTTAGTTTTAGATAACTGTGAATTAATAACATTAATAGTTAATGGTTTACATACCACTAATTCTACTGCTTTATATGGCATATAATATATACCATTAACAGCTAATCCTAATTCATGTAATAAATCATATTGGCGTTGATAGCAGAACCATTTATCCATAATTTTTTTTATAAAAATTTTTAGAATATGTTATTTAAATTTAGCTAAGGTGGTTAATATGTTCATATATTTTATTAGATATTTAATTTAAAATATGTGTATGAACAATAATATATGTGAATATGTAAAAATATGTTATAAGAATATGATGTATAATCAAAAAATATGTTATAGAATTTATTTATGTTAAATTTAATAGATACATATATGTTATGTTATGTAAAAAATAGGTGTATAATTTATTCTGGTCTCTCCCCTTCCCCCATACCCCCATCCTTATGTCCTGTAGGGGTATCATTTCTATTAGAATTTCCATCAGTATTTACATTACCTATTACCTCTTGTTTTATTTCAGTAGGAGTATTAGATTTGAAATTATCAAAACTATCATAAGTCCTTGTTTCTTTTATCTTTGCAGTATTACCATCATATATTTCTTTATAGAATCTGGCTGTACTTAAGGCATCATTAGTACTTTTAATATTTTCTTCAGCTTTTACTGTAAGTTCTACTATTTTATCTAATGGATTTATACCTTTATCTAAGTAATATTGAACTAATCCATTATCTATTTCTTTTTTCACTATTTCATCATTTAGCATAGAATATATCCTCTTTATATACTTGTTATCATTATTACTGTAAACTCTTACAGCTAAATTTTTTATGTCATTTATATTAATATGCTTAGTATTCTTATATACTATAAGTCTTATTACTTCACTAACTAACTTCACCTGCCTTAAATTTATTCTTTTATATTTAGTCCTATGATGTTTATACACTTCTATATTCTTATTAAAATTAATAGCAGGCATATTTTTATTTTTTTCTATCTATATTATATGTTTAGTAATATATTATATATATAATACTATATATGTTATTATATATATCTTTACAAATTCTTTCGGGGTTGACCCCGCAAAGGTAAGCCTAAATTTTAATTCTGTCAATACGTGTAAACTAATAAATAAACCCCTATTTAGTAAATTTTACCTGTAACTAAGAAATTATTACCTCTCTATTTGATACAATAGCATCTATTTTGTATTATATCAATACAAAAATATACCTATATTGTATTACTTTGGTACTTTTATACTTTGGTACACCGTTTGATTCTATTTAACCATTGTACCGTTGTTTACATATTGATTGACAAACTTACAAAGTTTAGTTTGGGGCAGTTAGTCTAAAACTAACGGAGATATTATGATGAACTTATTATCATATGAACTACTAAGCGCAAAAATTGCAGAATACAAAAGCAATTTTGAACTAAATAAAACCTTAGCTGTCGAGCAGCTTATCGAAGCTAAACAATTAAAAATGCTTGAAATTAAAGACTTATCAGACTTTACTGCTATTCAAGCTAAAATTACAGAAATTACTGAACTTGATACAGAAATCCAAGCTATTAAAAAAGAAACTCCAGATTCTATTCAACCTAAGCAAATATTCCTATTCAATGGCGAATTATTTGAAGGACGAAAGAACGTTGTCGGTGTTGTAAAAAATAGCAGAAAAGACAAGTTTGCTGATGGTGACTTGGTGAAATTATCTTATAAAGGCATTGAATCAGAAACTTATCGAGTTTCCCAAATTGAAGGCAAAAACCCAGTAGTTATTAACAACCTAACCAATACACCTTATTCGCCAAGTACATTAACTCTTAAATTTCATACTGAGCAATTAGGCAAGCCTGCGCCACCAAATGGACATGGAATGGCTGGACTTTCTCACCCATATTGGGTAAAAGCAAACTGAATTATAACTGCCCCAAACTTTACTATTTTATTAAAACTAACCTAAGCTGGTTACAAGTCCAGTTGAAAAATAGCGAGTAGATAAACTTCTCATTTAGTCAGAGGTGGCAGTTATTCAGCCTTAATAGTGTTTACACATAGCCTCTGATTATTTTTACTGCATCTGTATCAATTTGAGAAAATCAATTTGAGCCTCTACAAGACGTTCTATTTAATCGGACGGGTATTTTATCGTTTTTGCTAAATAAACGTCACCTTGAGGCTATATAAAAGAAATTAGCCTATTTCTAAACTATACTTGGAATCAAAATTGAAGAAATTAGAAGCCAAATCCGAAAAACAAATTTTTTACCTTACACCGGATAATCGAGTGTACACTAAATTCGATGAACTGGGGAACAAAGAATTTGAAGTTTGCTATGGTATGCTCGATTTAGTATGCACAGTATTGTTATCTGATAAAAATACAACTATTTTAGGTAAGGTACTCATATTATTTACTGTGATAGCTATTTTGTACTTTGTCTATATAGCATTATTCAATTAACAAAAAACGGAGATAATATGGAGCGCGGGATCCCATATCCAACATCTGCTGAAATAAAAGAAGTTATGGAAAAACATCCTTCTATTACTTCAGTTTTAGGTGAAAAATCAAATGTGATAGCTTCTGATGAAGCTATTATTCTACTGGCTCAAGACCGTCTGCCAGAACCAACTGAAGTTGAAACAAACATCTATCAAAAATTTGCTGATGAGTTCAAAACTACATTAGCAGAAATTGGGCTAAACGAAACTGAAATCAACATTGTTTTACGTCAGTTGGTTATGAAATTTATGTTGTTTCTCTCAGTGAAAATACTAACTCGCGGATTAAAAAAGGCATTAGATAAATGCGGATGTGAAGATTGTAAATGTGAAAAATCTTCTACAATGGTTGATAAAGATGGTAATTTAATATGAGATTAATATATAATATTATACTGGCTATTTGTCTCATCGGTCTTATATTGCTTGGGTGCTAACATCCAAGCATATCTCCGTGAAGTCCACCCACAGCAATGTGGGTGGTTTATTTTAATTAGAAACTGGCATAGCGAATGGTCGCCACTTATTATGTTAATAGAACTCACGCGAGCACGTCATCCCGTAGCACTTAGGTAGTAATCTGCTCAAAGATGAATTCGATAGCCATACGGTCAAGTCAACGCAGGTACTAATATTATCATATAACTGTTAGGTTCGATTCCTTTTATGCCAGCTAAAAATAATTTAGATGTGAAAACATTAAGGAGATGATAAAATTCAAACTTTCATGCCTTATCCAGATTTTGTTAAATCAGCACAATGCTTAGATAATAAGCGTTTAGGTAAACAACGTGTTGAATGTTTGCAGATACTTAAAGCATTAACCATACCAGATTATGGATGGAAGAATCATCCAATAGTTAAGATGTGGAAGGGTTATGAAAGTTTATTATGTATTTATGGTATCAAAATGTCGGAAGAATGGATTAAACGTGGTTATAGAGACACAATGCTAAATAGATATAATTCTCCATTAATTACGAATGAAGAAGTGATCGTTTTATCTAAGCATATTGAACCATATCCCGTTTTATATCCATTTTGGTTTGGCAACAAATCATTCCATTTATCTCATCAATCCAATTTGTTGCGTAAAGATTATGCTCATTATTCAAAGTTTTTTATAGATGTACCTAATGATTTACCATATCAATGGTATAATCCAGAAACTAAATTATTTTACACTACAAAATAATTGGATTGATTATGAACTGTAAAAAATGTCAATATTTGCAGAAGATCACTGGTAATTCTAAAGCAAGATGTATGTCTCATGGATTAGAAGTATTACTTCGCAGATTTGAAAAACAGCAGATAGCTAATGCTAAAGCTGAATTAAGAGAATTACGCAAATTAAAATGAAATTGCATTCAACATATTTATATAACTTGTTTATGATTATCGTATTAATCATTGCAATATTAATTGCCCTGCGGAATAAGGGCATCATCTAATAACTAACTAAGGAGCCAGTATAATGGCAAAGAAAAGCACAAGCACTTTAACCAGTGCGAAGAAAACTGTAAAAAAGACTGAAAAAGTTGAAACTGTTTCAGTTAAATTACAATTACCTGGTCAACTTGCTGAAACAGCAAAGGTAAGACCAACTGTCGCAGAATTAATTGAAGACAGAAATCTTGCTAAGTATGAAGTTTCTGTTAATGGACAAAAAGTTGCAGCTGACTATAAGTTCGCTAAGAACGACATAGTTCGTGTTGGTATTCCAACTAAATCTGCTAACTAATTTCTGCAATTCACGGAGATAATCAGTAAAATGGTTATCTCCCGTTTTATATGCAAAACGGAGAGAGAAATGAAAATTGAAACATTCCAATATGAAATTAAATTTCGTATTGTGATGATTTTAAATCAGATAACGAAAGAATCTCCATCAGCAATTAGAAAAAATCTATCAAATATTTATGAATACGCATATTTATCAGATGCGAAATATTTGTTGATGGAAGGATTCACTAACTACGAATTATCGAATGAAATTTTTTATAAAGATGATGTAGCTTATATTGCCAACCATTCAGAAAAGTTAGTTATTGACGCTTATCTACTTGTTACTGGACGTGGAAGTGAAATTAAAGATGTGCGTAAATGGCTTGAAGATAGAGAACACATATTTAGAGATATTGATTATCGAGTGTCGCAGATAAGAAATACAGAATATGAAATTTATAAAAATATCCAGAAAATATCGTCTTATATTCCATTTAGTTGGGAATCAGCTATTAAAATAGCCAAACAAATGAAAATTAAATGTTATCATAAAGATTCTGCTGCTGATACATTATCATTCGAACTTGGTAAAATTAAATGCGGTGATGATGAAGAAGGATATATCAATTATCAGAATATAATCATCGAACTAAATAAAAAGATGAAGTTATGCAATATTATATACCATTTTAATAAATGGAAATATAATGTTCAATGGGGTTGGTTTGAAGATCGGCTACATCCTCATGTGGATAATACACATCTATGCGAAGGCAATAGACAAGAAGATATGATTATCTACCGGATGCAGTCTGACTGGGGATTTTTATTATCAACTTATCGTGAATGTTTCGCAAGTTATGATTCAACATCAACTTATGCTAAAATTAAAGAAATTGCACCGATATTACGTGGCATGGCTAAAATAGCAGATGATATAGAATATCCAGAAGATATATCTGATTCGGATTTATCTTATAAAATATTCAAAAAAATGCAAGCGCAAAAGAGAAGATGCAGAACATGTGATAATATATATTATGGAGAAGAATGTGATAGAGAAAATTGTATTGGAAATCCATTGACTAAAAAATTATGCGCACATTGTGATAGAGAAATGACTTGGAAATCTCATTTACATCGAATAACTTGCGATAACTGTTACCATTGCCCACATTGCGAAGTTATTTCTCCTAATTCTACCGAGTGTTTAAATATTGCATGCAGTAAATGCAAAAATTATGTAACAAGATGCGAATATTGTTATGGCATTAAATCTTATATTGGTGGACAATTATATTGTGATAATCCTAAATGCAAAAATCATAAAGATTATATTACCCCAATAGCACCAATCAGTGAATCTCCAGTATGCTTGATATGTCATAATAATAATTTAAGACAAAATGGTTCATTAGAATGGTGGTGTGATAATGGGAATCATTCAATTAGCCAATATGATAAATACGGCGCACCAGTAGGACGTAATTATCATTATTTTAATTATTTGCGTGGTTTTCTGGGTGAAATTCGTTTAGAACGGGTGCAGCAGATATCTGGATACGAAGGAGTCCCAATCCCAGTATATGGGGAGAATAATAAATTAATAGGTATCAAATGTGGAGAAGAAGTAATTGCATCAATAGAGTATATTGAAGAAGATAAACCAACAATAAACTGGAGATAAAATGAAAAAAATAATTGCTGACCATTGGCGTGGTCTTGATTTTTACTCACCTAAACTGGACAAAAATCCACATGTTATCATAGTCGGGTGTGGTGCTATTGGAAGTTATACTGCATTTGGCTTAGCACGTTTAGGTGTAAAGAAATTAACATTAATTGATTTTGATACAGTTGAAGGGCATAACTTACCAAATCAATTTTTTGCTGAATCATTAAATATACCAACTGGCATGTTTAAAGTGTCTGTTCTTGCTTCTACGATTAAGCTAATCGTACCATCAGTTGAAATAATTACTATCCCAATGAAGTTCGAACAAGTAGATGTAAAAACATTATATCCGGCTTCAGCTATTATTACTACTGTAGATTGTATGGAAGTTAGAAAAAATATCTATGCTTCAGTTAAAGATTCGGGTCTGCTATTGCTCGATGCTCGTATTGGTGGATTATTCGCTAACATATATGATATCCCGTTGTCAAATCCAAAAGCATCAGAATATTATAAATCCAGTCTTTATTCTAATGGTACTGTCCAAGCATTACCTTGTACTGGTCAAAGTGTTTGTGATGTTAGTATGACGGTAGCTGGTGAACTTGTAGGACGTTACAGAAATTTTGCTATGGGAAAACAATATCCTTCTTTCCACACGTTCCATGATTATAAAATTGGGCAAATGTGGATTCAAGAACTAAATCCAGATTTTAGCATCGAGGATAATCCTTTTACTACAGATGCAGAATCATTAGCGAAAGTAGGCATGTAATGACTAAAATACAAATGCCAATAGATGCTGGAGTTTTATTTGGTATGTACCAATATGCTGGCTATGCTAAACATTTCCATAAATCTGAAATAGCTGGCTGGGCACATTATAGTCAAAATAGAGGCATCTACAAATTAGCACCATTAGTTGAACAAGAAATTACTGCAGCAACTGCCGATACTTCAAGCGCATCAATTATTAATGATGTTGAATACGATATATCCGATATGATTGTACATTGGCATTCTCATGTTGATATGATGCCATCACCTTCTTCGACTGATTTAGAGCAGATAAAAGATACGCTTGGATTGTTTCCTATGTTAATTTCCATTATAGTAAACTGTAAAAACCAGTATTCTGCAAGATTAGATGTTAATTCTATTGGCAATAAAAAATGTTTTTATAAATTGCCTATCGCAGAAACTTATGAAGTTGAACTTGTGCCTTATTATAATGATAAGGTAGTAGCCAAAGAAATACAGAAAAAACTAAAGAAACCGAAACAACCGCTTGTACCAGTAGCATATAAATATACTGGTGCCTATTATTACAATGGGCGTTCAGAAGATTTTGTTGGTGAATTATTTGATATAGTGGATTATATACCACCAACGGATAAAAAGGAAACCATTTCTTCAACAGTATCAGAAATAGAAAAAGAATTAAAACTGCAAGACCAGTTTGATGCTCTTGCGGCATTGGACGAATTGGCAAAACTGAATGGAGTTATGAAAACTTATTTCCCTTCTGGAAATGAAAAAAGCATAAAAGGATTTTTGGTAACTGGTAAAACTGCACCTTACACTTTAGCAGTGAGATTCCTTAATGAAGTTAAAGGCGATAAAGCTATTATTTTCAGATTTAATGGAGAAGAAATATCACCATTAGAGGGTGTTGGAAAAGTAGCTTTAATGTTAAAACAATATAGAGATATAACAGAAAACGAATATGATAGAATTGTAACTTTATTAGGCTAAATGATATGATAAAAATAATTCAAATACTTAGCAATGGTTCTGCCCGTCTTATTGATGAAGATGGATTAATTGAATCAGTAGATTTAGTTAAACCACTAATTGACAAACTGAAAGAAGAAAGGAGGATAGATGAAAAAACAGTAATAAATTCAACACTTGGTTTTGACGTACCAATTACAAGTTGGTACAGTCTTTTGTGATAAAAGTAAGATTTATTTTAAACAGGTATTGACAAACTATTGAAATACCCCTATTTTTATCTTAGCTTTTTTAATTAATTATAAATAATCAATATAAGGTATTAGTCAAATGGCTAAACGAGAAAAAAGAACCAGTAGGTTTTCACAACTAAAAACCTATTATGATATGTATGAACAAGGCATGTTAACAGAAGAAACTGCCAAAACTCATATCCAGTTTGCGAAAGAAAATAATGGCACTGTCATTTTTGAATCTGAATTTGAAAAATTTGCTGAAGAATACAAAGATGATGTTGCATCTGGTAAATTAGACATTGAAAAGTTTAAAAACTTCTGTACCGCAACTGGCGCTTTAAAGAAATCTGGTAGAAAAGAATCTACAGTAGATGGAAGTAAAAAAGATGCGCTCGCCACAACAGAAAATGCAGTTAGAAAAGGATGTACCGACCCAACAAAATATGTCGCATTAGTAACTGCAATCAAAAATAATATTTCTGAATTAAGAAATATCATGCCTAAAGATATTAAAATTGTGTTTTCTGTTTATACTGGCAAAACCCTTCCACAAGAACAAGTTGTTGAAATTCCATAACAAACTCCAGCACGTTATGTAACTAAAGGCAGTTTAACGACTGCCTTTTTTATCTATTCAATTAATTAGTTCATCTTTACTGGAGTTTGGATGATTACCCAAGAAATTGAAAGCACTTTCTATAAAGTGAAAGTCGCTCATGTTTATGCACATCTCAATAAACAGCAATACTTTGCTGGCTATTCATTAGTAATTAAAGACCAAGCTGTAGGATTCTGGGAAGAATTCCCTATCGTTTATGATAACGAAACCATTGTAAATGATATAGCAAAAATCTATGGATTAAAGCCAGAATTTGCATTTAATTCTAAATTATTTACCATCTTCTATTGCCCTTCCCAACCATTCGATATTAATGGCACGAGAATCCAGCCTTACTTAGAAGTGATAAACAGTTTTAATGGTCATGTCTCCAATAAGAACTGTATAGCATTTAAAATTGGACAATCTATGTTTTATACAGATTTAGTATGTTCTAATATGGTAATGCTAATTGACGAAACTAACTGGATTAGTAAACTATTTTCTACTAATTATAATGATAACCGTTTCAGATTTACTTATCCTGCTAAATTAAAATACCTACTACCCACTTGGTCTGCTACAGACAATCTCTCACAAATTAAAGAATTTCTTCCTCTAATAAATGAATGGAGTAAAACCTCATTTATGGAAGCAAGAAAATTATCCATTAAGTTATTTAATCATTTAGGAAAATGAAATGAAAATAATTAAAATAGCTACTAAAGCTGATAACTGCAACATTATCTCCGTTGACAATGGAGAACTAAAATTATTTGAAATGCAAAAAGCGAAGAAAGTAAAAAACGCAGTTCAGAAATCTATACAGAATATGTTACAAATAAATAATGAACTTGTATCTGCGCTTAAATCAGCTACACAATATCATAACTTAGCTTACAGAAATAAAATCGAATTAACTTATACTGAAGTTGCACTTAAACCAAAAGGAAAGAAGAAATGATGTGTTTAGATATTGAAAGCTATCGTGACCAGTTAGACGATAGATATATGAATTGGAAAATGGGTGATATTAAAGCACCAGCTAACTATCAAGACCAAGAAAAGATTGATGCTCATATAGCTTCAGCTAAAGTAGAAGCACTTGATAAACTTGCTTTATCACCATTAACTGGTAAAATCATCTTAATAGGTTTAATGTTCGACAGAGAACCTAAATTTGAGCATACAAAATATTCTATCGGGATGAAAGATGTGTTCCATGTAGCTCTGCAAGGTGAAGAAATAGATATACTAAATAATTTCTGGATGTTGTTTAGCATTTATACTCTTAATGATGTAGATGTTGTTTCTTATAATGGTAAAGCATTCGACTTACCATTTATAATGAATCGTAGTATCATCAACAAAATCAAAATGCCTCGTAAAATAAGTATGTCAGATTATCTATCTAAATATAGACATACACCACACTTTGATGTGTATAACTGGCTTGGTACTGGGTCACTTGTCGAATGGTCTTACAGATTTGGCTTGACAGATTCATTACAAAGAGATGGTAATAAAATTGGTACTTGGTATGAAACTGGACAAATGCAATTAATCATTGATAAAAATTTAATTGACATTACGCAAACAACATTACTATACCAACAAATTAAGGATATGATATGACATTAATAACTCTTAAAGGTGGCGCACAAGTTAGTATGCGACCACAAGATATATCTATTGAATTGCAGAAATTTGAGAAATTAAAAAGTACAGCAAGAAAGATACGAGAACAAATGAAAAGATTAGATGGGAATACTATCACGTATGAATCTTTTGAAATTTTAAATGATGTATTAAAAAAAGTAAATGAATTATTTATCAGTCCTGAAATTGATTTAATGACAAGGGGTTAATATGGACATTAATAAAATATTAAGTAAACTGCAAGATAACTTTGCAGATAAAGAAACACGTAAGAATGCTGTTGAAGATTTTACCAGAGAATCTGGAATACCTTTATATGATGACATCATTGATTTTGCAGAAGAAATAGCCAATGATATAGCACCCGCTGATATAATAGGTAATTTAGATGAAGAAGATATGGACAAAATCATTCTTTGCGTTAAACAATTATTTAATAATGAAATAAAGGAATCTGAAAATGGCTGATAAAAAAATCATCTACGAAGTGATTGGCTCTACTGGTACTTTTGATGATTATAAGCATTGGTCTGTTTGTGCCTTTACAAATAAAGCACAAGCAGAATATCATTCTCTTAAATGTAAAGATGAATCTGATAGGATAATCAACAAGATACACGAATTAAGAGAACCTACATTTATGTATGATAATCTTGTAACTCTTAATAAAGTTGAACCACATGCTCTGGATAAATCATTTAAGTGTGAAGATTCTCTGACAAATTATAGTGTCGTACCTGTCGAATTAGTAGGAGAATAAAATGGCAGAAAGTGATAAAATAGAAGAAGTCAAAGTGGAGGAAATGCCAGCTAATCTTATGGTACAAGAAACTTCTCCTGCAAGTTTGATGCAACTTGCTTTACAAAATAATGCAAGTATTGATGTTATTGAAAGGATGATGGCATTATATGAACGATGGGAAGCCAATCAAGCACGTAAGGCTTACATAAAAGCTATGAGTGATTTCCAATCTAAATGTCCTATCATCAAGCGTAAGAAAGAAGGTGGTAAAACTAAAGAAGGTGTGGTTGCATATAAGTATGCACCTATTGAAGATTTAGTGGAACAAACTAAAGAACTCATATCTGAATGTGGATTTAGTTATTCTCTCAACACACCTTTAAAAATAGAAAGAGAAGGAGTAACTGGTGTCGAAGTAGTAATGATAATATCACATATTGCTGGGCATTCAGAAACATACACCCAATTTATGCCATTTGTAACTAAGACAGGAGTAATGTCTGAACCACAAGTATTAGGTGCTACTCAATCATATGCTAAAAGATATGTATTCCAAAATGGATTTGGTATAATGACTGGAGAAGATGATACTGATGCGGTGGGTAATGATTTAATAGAATCATTAGAGGCATATTATAAAAATCTACCACAACGAGTTCAGTTATTTCTGAAATCAGAAGCATCTAAAATATCAAGTAAAAGGGTATTTGAAGAATGGCTGATGAAGTTACCTACTGAAAGTCATGTTCAAGAACTACAAAAAGTATTACCCAAAATTCATCCATCTAAACAAGATGAATTATGGATAACATTCATCAAACAAAATACAGATACAGTGGGAAAGTTTTTAACTAATTTAACACAATCACTAACACAAGGAGCAACAAAGTAATGGCAGAAGAACGTAATTTTTATGAAGAAACTGGTTTCACAATGCCCGAAGGTGTAGGGGCAATACCAGCAGAAGGTGGTTTTGATTATTATAAACATCCTTCAGGAACTTATCGTGCTATCTTCGGTAAAATGAAAGCATTATACAAAGACCCAACTGGCAAATCTTGTGAACAAACTGATATTGGTGCTTCAGTATATAGTTTCATAAACTATTTGTGGATAACACAATATCTTGGTACATCCACACATCCAGAAAAGAAAGACGTACTTGTAGTAAAAGAAAATGAAATAACAATTCCACGAGTTGAAAGAACTGATGAATTATATTTCGCTAATTTCATTTCTTATCTGCCTAAAGACCAGTGGATGGTACAAAAGAAATTTGAAAATTTTATGATACCTGGTCATGAAAAACTTCGGATAGTACACCCAGACCCATCAAACCCATCTCGCAAAATGACTAACTTTAATCATTTCCCTCATTACTATGGTTTTACTGTTGAGTTTAATTTAGCGTTAAGTGCTAAAAATAATACTTATATTGATAGCATCAAATTGCTCACAGACAAACCAAAAGTCACTAATGAAGTGGTAAGGGAACTTGAAACTAATGTTGACGCTCTCATCAAAAATGAAATAGAAGCACGTAAAGCTAAAAAGGATGAAGGTTATAAGCCATCAGCACCACCAGAAGTAACTGATTTTTCTTCCTTTACTACTGGCTCGGAAGCCCCTTCTAATGATGGATTAGATGAGTTCTTAAATGGCTAATCCTAAAATGATAAAACTTTCATTTGATAAAATATTTTCAATATGGAAGATTTGTTATTTAGAAAATCCAGCAGAGAGAGTGAAGTTGGATAAACTGGACACTTTAATAACTAAACGTATGTTAGTTAATTTCAGTGAGGGAAGCCAGTTTGTCCAGCTCACTCAATCTGAAATATTATATATAAAAAATTTATATGAAACGCTCATATAAAGAATGGAGATTAAGATGCCTCTTGACAATAAGAATCTTACTCCAGAAATGCAAGAATTATTGATAGGATTACCTCTTGATGAAGAGTGCTGGAGAAAAAGTTATGAGTTACCACATTTTACTAAGGTAACTATGTACGATACTAAATGTGTCAACTGCGGTTTCAAAAGATTGATGGTGGGTAATATGAAAATGGAGACTTTACCCGAAGCAATTAATGTTGCCCAAGCATTAGGTGAAGATTTGATACGTTCTTGTGAATATCCTGGAGATTTACAAATAGTAAATGGCAAAGAAGTATATCCAACATTAACAGAAATAGTAATTAATGGTTGTAGATTTTGGGATGCTAAAAATATAGAGGATTAATGGCGAAGCAATACCCCAATTCAGATTTGCTTGAAAGGGCATACGTTGTATGGATGTTCCATAATAAAGAGTTAAGGAATAAACATTTAATGAGTACCTTACCAGGCATATTTCTTGACCCGAATAAAAGATTGCTTATGTTCATAATGCAGTCAATGAATGAAGCAGATGTAGAAATAACAATACCAAATATGACAATGTATTTACAATCTCAAAATGCTTCTATCACTGCATTTCATAAAAAACATAAAACAAAAACATTAAATGAGGAGCAAATAACTAATTTAGTCATGGATATGGAGATAACGAGTAAGACCGACTTATTCGATACAGCTTATTCTTATCTCCATACGTATGCTTTTGCTCGTTTTGTAGAAGATAGATTGGAGAATATGAAATATTGGAACTCATATCCAGGTGAATATAATGCTGCTATCATAGCATCTGCTAAAGCTATCCCTAAAATACATGACATATTAAAAGGTAAAACTGGTTCTCGTCAGAGCCAACTTGAAGAAACAATGCAGATGGTCAATTCAACAGAAGAATATATATCTACATCATCTACTGAATTAAATCGTAATATTGGGGGGTTCACTCGTGGTTATGTAGCTACTTTGATAGCTAAGTCTGGACATGGTAAATCATCATGGACAGATTATAATGTAGTCCATACGTTACTCAAAAAGAAAATAGCTTCAGTAGTTATTATATCTCCAGAGGAATCTTCGATAACTCGATGGCGTAGGATTATTGCAATGTTATGCGATATACCTACTACGCAAATGAGACAAAAATCAGCTCGTATTACTAAAGAGCATATTGACAGAGTAAGTGATTTATTACAAGACAGATTGAAAATCTATGATAATGTTTTTAAATATAAAGATATAATAGATTTAATGCAATCAGTTAAATGTGATAAAATAGTATTAGACCACATGCAAGCAATAGAATATCCTGGTACTGGAGATTTTATGGCTCGTATGATAGGCAACATACCTGGATTAATAGACACAGAAAAGAAAATAGCTAAACAGAAGAATAATGTAATACTGAATTTATCACAAGTTAATGATAAAGATATACAGCGTTCTGATAGACTGATAAAAGCACCACGCTATTGGGATGCTTATGGTTCCTCAGTATTATATCAAGCATCAAGAGAATTTTTAGCTCTATGGTATCCGGTGAAAGATGAAGAAGAGGGCAGTATGGTAACTGGTAAATGGACGATTAATGATATGATAATGAATGTAGAAAAAGCATCTTTTGGTGGTACTGGGAAAATTAATTTACACTTTGACCCAGATAAGAATACATTCACAGATAGAGCTAAAACTAAAAATGTTAAATATGATTATGAACCAGCAAAAGAAAAAGGACTATTCGGTGTATAATGATGTGGAAACTAAAGCGTGAGCGACAATGGAAACAATTTTAATAATTATAACAGTATTGGTATTTGCAAGACTGATTTTATACCCAGAATTAATCACTTGGTATTATGACAGGGAGGAAAAGCGATGATAGCGAATCGCTTTGAGTTTTTAGTTATAATTTTTTTGGCAGAAGGAGAATAAAATGAAAAAATATGAAGGGATTATTCAGTTTGTTGTATTGACAGTAAAAGTTACTGCAAAGAATAAAACAGAAGCAAAAAAGAAAATTAAAAAAGTATTGAGCGAAAAGATTGCATCTAAATTAATTGATAAACAGAACTTCTTTATTGAAAAATGTTAGCCAAAAAAAACAATTATAACAGCGCGGCGCATAAGCAGTTGCGGTAACAACAATTTAACAAAATAGGAGATAAATATTATGGGATATGCCGAAGAACAAATTAAAGACTATATGGATAATTTAGACCAAAATTATGCCGAACATTACGAAAAAGAAAACTTGCCAGAAGATGAAAGCAATCTGCTTGATGCGCAAGTTATAAAGTTGCTTGCGGACAGGCATATAAATATTATTGAATTAAAACATCTTATGAATAAAGTTAAGCGTGTTAAAATAAAAGATGACCTTGAACGAATACTAATAAAAGATTTGGGCGAAAGTTACGACAGAATTGAAGATAAAAATTTTATAAACAAATATGCTGGTAAAATAGCGAACATTTATGAGTGGTGCGGGGATTGGTGGATATTAGAAGATGACAATTATATTATTACAGAAAATTGCTTTGCGAAAATTTAGCAAGCAATCTTTATAACAGAGTGGCTGGTAACTTGCCGAGCGTAAATTTTATAAATAAAAATAAGGATTAAGAACTATGAGTGAAGAAAAAACCCAAATTGACCGAGCGAGTAGCGAGGTCAATGTTGACCAGCAAGTTAGGCGGAAATTTCTTCCGGGTGATTGGATAAGTATGTTCTATGGATTTGACAGAGAAATATTTTATGTGCTGAAATATAATTCCGAAACCGGGATCGTTATTATTGGTAATCCGAAATGGTGCGTAAGCGATTCTAAAACGATAGGGATAGAAGAACTACTTAGTAGAAAAGCAAAATATGTTTGTAGCACACGGCGGAACATTTTGAGATATATATTTTTCCCGGTGAGGAATTTGATATGCCCGTTTTATAAACCATTTTCCGCCTAACGGTGCGGTTTTTAACAAGCCGCGACAAAACAAAATAAGGAATTAGAGTTATGAAACCAGAAATTTTATTAGCAACACAAAGAGCAATGGAAGAATATTATTCCGATCCTCAATTGATGAACGACATGACGGTTGAACAACATATAGCTGATTGTATTAGCGGTCTTGTTGAAAAACTTAGTTATGCAAGCCCAGCTTCATCGGGCGTCCAAAACGGCGGACAATATATACCTAACTTGAAAAATATTTGGCAAGTAAGACAGATAAAATGCGGTAATGATAATATAACAATGATAGTGGACACCACAACACCTAATGATGAAATTTGGTTTGTTGATGCAGATGGACATACACAAAAATTTAAGATGACCCAAACACCATAGCCGTTTTGGTGTATAACGGATCAGCGACAACCCGCCGAGCGGGAATGTAAACTAAAATAGGAATTGAGAAATGAACGAAGGAATATTAAAATTTATTTGTGCGATTACTGGACATGACGAAGTAACAATTAAACAAATGTTCAACGATTGGTTAAAATCCCCTTCATCAAAGACCGACCGAGCAAGTGAGGACGGAGTTGGTTGCGTAGTTAGTTTGCCGAGCAAAGGAAATAAGTGTTGCGAACTTTGTAAACATTGTAAGGTTGATAATGATATTACTTCTGCATCAAGAGGCGATCACCTTTGTTTTAACAGCAAATCTGATTGCTACTATTTAGGCGAGTTAAGAAATATAAAGTCTTTTTATTGTTCTGAATTTGCGAGGTCAAACTAACGTAGTTGCGTTTGTGCCGTTGCGGAAACATTTTATAAAACTAAATAGGAGTAGAAAATGGATATTGGAATTTTATTTGCCAAATACTGCGATGTGAAAGATTTACAAGAACCACATCAAAACGCATTGAGCCAAGATGCTTTAGTGAAATTAATTGAAGAATATGAAAGCAATCGGCACGAAACGCGAGTTAGCCAGAAAAATGCACCAGGGGGTGGGACACAATTATATTTTATCAGTTATAGTTTCTGGCAATATACTTATGACGATAGCAAACTTGAAGGGGACACAGTGGAAGGTTTTGAGAATACCGTTGAAGATTGCCATATAGAACGATTTGAGGACGTTGAAGCGTTAGAAGATAAATTGAGAAAACGGTTAGGATATGACGGACTGACCATAATTAATTACATTAAAATTAACTAAGCATTTTTTCGGGCTAACGAAGTTGCCACTAAACTGCAAACGGACATAAAAGGAAGAACTATTATGGAAAATAATTCAGAGACTACTAATAAAACTCAAATTGCAACAAACGAAAGTTTGTCAGATTTGAGTGGCTTGTTAGCTGGCGACCGTATTTGGTTTGATGAAGAAAAAAGACCATATACGATTAAAGCAGCGAACAAGCGATTTAAGGTTTGCACAAAACCATACAACATTAAACACACTGTAATTTATACAATCGTTGACTTGGACAGACAGATTAGAGGAACTGAAAACTTAGTTTTTTGTATGGGGTTTGAGAACATAAAGTTATGCAAAGAAGCATTAAAAAGATTAGAGAATGGCGAAAGCGAAGTGAGCAGTAGGAATAATATCCCATTAAAAATATCTAAAACGGAAAGGTCGTCCAGCTAACGGTGTGGCGTTTCACCGGATTGCGAAAACAAAAAAAATATAAGAAGGAAAATAAAATGGGAAATGTGAATAAAATTTTAGTTGATATAATAAATAACATTGACAAATACGAGAAGCCATTTATAGCAGAACAATTATTTGTCGTCGTGAGAGAACTCAGCAATTCCGGTGCAAACGTATGTTATAGCGAGGGCGCAGTTCAGCCCGGTGCGGTTGCGGAAGAGAAGTTAATTTTTGATTGGAAAGAGGGCGAGTTGATAAGCGGAGACCCATTATTTTATTTGGATGATTGTCATGGAGTATCGGTGGACAATTATGTTGACCACATAGATATTAAATTTTATCAACGCATAAAAGAGAATGGGAAAACTTATTGCCGGGTTACAAAAAAACATACTCTTGATGTAGCCAAATTAGCAGAGGCACTTAAACTTTTAGAAGAATGACAGCAACCGCATCGCTATAACGAAGCTCCGGCTTACCCGCCGAGCGACATTAAAAACTAAAATAGGAATTGGAAAATGAACGCACAAAAAATAGTTGATCATGCAATAAAGAAAGGTTACTTGGTTGAGTGCTGCGGTGGATGTGGCAAAACATATAAAGCGGATTACGATTGTGGTTGCCCCGCTGGTTCAAGTTATAAATGGAATCCAAATTTGATTTTTTTGCCGACCGAGCAAGCGAGGTCGGTTGTAGAGCCGGAAGTTAAACCGACTTGCGTAAATTGTTTCTATGCAACCACTATAAAGAATGATGACGTAATTTCTTCTATATGCCATTGTCAGATAAGTCCTATTTGTTGGATGCAAGAAAAAGAAATTAAATACGGAATACCTATTACCAGAATGCGAGAATGCGATGGATGCAATCATTTTAAGAAAGCAAGTTCGGTTTAACATATAGCGGGCTAACTTGTCTGCGGAAAGGATATTATGAGTTTTGCAATACATAAAAAACTTGGCACAATAAAAGAAATACCAAAACACGCAGAGGGATGGATGAATAACGAATGGGCTGTATATGACAAATTTCCCACAGAAGAAAATTATTTTGAGGCAATAGCAGGTCAAGTTGAGCCCGTAGTTATTGTGAAAACGGCGGGGAGGACATTATTAGACTACGCAAAATCGTGGGCTCAAAGATATAATAAGGATGGTAAAGAAAAGGAAGAATTAAAGATAAGTTTTGTAATAATAGCTAAACATCTATTCGCTTTAACCGATAAAGAATTATTAAGGTTAAAACACAATAGCCGTTTTTCAGAATAACAGAGTGGCGGTTGTGCTTTTGCGGAACAGTTTTATAATAACAAATAGAGGTTTAACATGACACACGAAGATTTTGAAGAAATACTTAATTGTAGCGAATGTAGCACTGCTTTAACTGATAATGATTGGAGCGAAACTTATTCGGTTCCTCTTTCAATGACAATTAAAGAGATAAAGAGTTTGAGCCAAACATTAAAAACACATGAAACGTTGCTTAACAGCAACAAGCACGAACCGCAAGTTAAACGGATTTTGGCGGATGTGGAGAACCAAAAAACAATATTGAAACTATTTAGTTGCCAATGTGGCGAAACTTTACTGATAGGCAAACCACATACTAAAATTGTTAATAACCATAATGAACTTGATTACCTTGAATGTAAATGCCCCGATTGCGAGATGGGGTGGAAAGTAAAAATAAGTTTTACGGAAATATAAGCCAAAATTCCGTTTAACTATCTACTAAGAGGCTATTAAGCCTAAGTTGTTTATTTATAATAAATTATAAGTAACTTTAATATTAAAGAGTATATATAATGGGCAAACGTAAACAAATAGGTATTAAGTTACCAATTATGCTAATAAGTATTATTGATGAAATATCTATCCAGCAGGCAAAATCAAGAACTACTTTTATTGAAGAAGCAGTAAGAGAAAAATTGAATCAGCTTAAAGTGAAGATTCCAACTAAGTATAAAGAGCCAATATATTATAATTCAGTTGAAGATATACCATTTGAGGAGTAATATGAAATGTACTGCTTGTAAAAAAGAGATAGTATTCTGCTTAACTAAAAATGGTAACCGTATTCCAGTTGATGCTGAAACGCTAAGCGAAGAAGACAAATTATGGTTAATTAACAGACCAAAAGAAAACTATAATGAGCTGCTACCATTTAGATATGGAGAACATATTGCTCATTTCGCAACTTGCACTAATCCAGATTATTTTAGAAAGGAGAAAAATGATAAATAATATTAAAAAGATTCTTGAAGAAGTGGAACAAGAATATAATCGTGCATTAGAATTACATGGTAATTTCAATTCTTATCACGAAGGTTATGCAGTTATACTCGAAGAACTTGAAGAACTTTGGGATGAAATAAAAAAACGTATTCCGAGTAAAACAGAACTACGTGAAGAAGCTATTCAATTAACTGCAATGGGATTAAAATTTATTACATTAATAGATGGAATTAAAAATGTTACACCTAATAAGTAAAAAAGACCCAACCAAAATGATGTTAGTAGCATTATCAGAAGAAGATTATGATACTATGAAGATTTTATGGGATAAAGGAATATTATTTGGTGCATATTCTTTCCAACATCTTAATAAGATGGAATCTAATAATCCTAATTGGGATAAATATAAAACACTCATAGAAAAATTTCCTTCTGCTAAAGGCATATTACATGTGAATATAGTAACTGGTTTCGCTAAAGGTGTCCAATGAAATTATACTATAAGGAAGAAGGGATAAGAGTATATAATGGCGATTGCAAAAATATGTTTAAAAATTTGCCAGATAAATCTATTAGACTAATATTCGCAGACCCACCTTATGGGATTAATTTAGAATACGATTCTCCATTTATAGACACTCCAGAATATTATTTGGATATGACCAATTTATTATTGACCGAAGGATTACGAGTAGCTGAAACAATGGTAATAACACCTGGTGGTTATACTAATGTTGAAATTTGGAAACAAATATGTAGAGAGAAAAAGATAGACTGGTTTAGATTTTGTTGGTATAAAGGTGCTATGCCGCATAGAAGTAAGGTTGGATTCGCACATTGGGAAGAAGTTCTTATATTTGGGAAGATGTATGCTGGAATCCCCGATTATCTATATATTGCGCCGGAGGGGAATAAACAAGGTCATGCTTGTCCTAAACCAGTAGGGTTACCAATGTTTTTTATAGATGCATATACTAAGGAAAATGATTTAGTATATGACCCATTCTTAGGTAGCGGTACGACATTAATAGCATGTAAAATGAACAATAGAAAGGGGATAGGCACGGAATTATCGCTAACATATTCAGAAATATGCGCTAAACGTATATCTGAAACTATGAGATTTGGTAAAGATAATGATGAAATTTTTAATCAAACAGATTTATTTAGGAGTTAATATGGACAAACAAACAATGGATAAATGTTATAGTTAGCATATTATTAATAATAGCTATGCTGGTAACAATATATTATTATAAATATAAAAATATTGAAAAATATATTTGTTTATGCATATGTGCAGTGCTTGGTTGTGCATTAATTATTACCACTTTATTTGGCATTCTTTATTTAACTAATCCAGAGTATTATGCATTTAAATCTTTAATAGGAAAGTAATATGGAAATTAAAATTACAATACTCGGTGAACCTTATGTAAAGAAGAATGGCGTAAGACATTCTATGTTTTATAAAGATAGAAATGGACGTAAAGTTCCAAGAGAACATCCGGTCACATATTATTCTGAACCATATAAAGAATGGGCTAAGAAAGCTATCATAGCTTGTGGAGACTTTAAAACTAAACATCATGCAGAATATGAATTTCCTTTAGATGGCAAATACAATCTTAAATGTTTATTCTATCTGGACAAAGACAAGAAAGTAGATTTAACTAATCTAATGGAAGGTATCCAAGATGTATTAGCTGGTAATCCAGGTATAGATGTAGCTGATAAATCTTATTATCAAATATTGGCAGATGATTCTACAAGATTCATTGGCTCAATAGATGGCAGTAGAGTTATTTGTTTACCTTCCGAACCAGCAAGAGTAGAAGTAACTATAACTGATTTTAAATGGACTATATAATATGCTCCTATTTCTTCCCCGAAAACGGCTTCCAAATTTGACTTATACGGGTTTAGTTTATCAAGTCAATACTTATATCAAGGTAGGCAAACAAATTGAGCCTTGAGGCTATACGGAAGAAATTAAGGCAATTTTGATAATATACCCAAGAGATTTTATGAGCACTGATACAAATAAGTCTTTTATCGTAACTAAGTTACTTACACATATAGGTAAGGACATTAGGACTACCACAAGCAAAGTGTTTAGAGTGGGTGAAATAGTAACCAAAGATGTATTGTATAAATATTCTGCTGATAAAGGAATGATTATAGAATTACACCCAAATATAATATTTATCATGGACAATAAAAAAATAATCCATCTAATAGCTAAGGAAAAGAAATGAGAACTAACTGGAAAATAATATTATTATTAATCATCATAGGAACATTACAATATTTTTTAATTAGATGGATATTCAATTAGGAGAATGAAATGAATTTAGAAAATGAAATGTTTGAAGCAAGGATTAAAGATGATGATATGTCAACAGAATCTATAATCAATCTGCATGATGCCATCCGCATTGCTAAAGAGTATGCAGAAAAAAGATATAATCAAGCACAATATGATTTAATTATAATGATAATCCAAGATATGTTTAATGCTTGTTCATTAAATCTTCCTCTTGAATATGTGGGCAATCTAAAAAAGCAATTAAAATCTAAACTTGCAACGGAGACAGAGAAATGAAAGAACTGAAAGAAAAGTTTATGAAACAATTTAATTTATGGACAAAATTAGAATTTGAAGGTGAAGAAAGTTTTACTACTTGTGATGAAAATGTTTGGCAATTCATCGAACAAAACTTCATATCCAAAAATGAATTTATCGCAATAGACCAACATCAGTTTATTGTGAATGATTTAGAGAAGCAATTCTCCGAAGCGAAAAAACAAATCAACACAATACAAGCAAACCTTATACGAAGAGTTGATATAATATTAAGTGAACCAGATGGGATAGTAAGAGAAATAATGATAAACAATTTATTAACAAATTTATTTTAATTAATCCAGAAGGAGAAAGTATGAAATTACCAACATACGAAGAACTAAGAAAAATGATTTTATTAATGACATCTAAAAATGCAAAGATGAATGATGAATTAGAAAAACAGAAAAAGTGAATAAAGTGAATAAATAGAACCTATCCGATGTTCAATATTTTTGATCATAACCCCCTCTATAAACCTCTAAGTAAGAGAGACTGGTACGAACAGTCAATCAGAACTTAGAGGCAATGAGGGTAGAACCACCTTAAAATAAAGGTGCGCCCGTCTATCCTATATGCAATGAAACACTTCGTAAACCTTTCAGAGAATCAAATCTGTTTTGGAAACCTTGTTGATGGGTGTGATTAAACTTAGAGGTCGCACTTATTGATGGGGACAGTTTGGGTGCATTTTTTACATCAACATTTTCATTACTATCCACTTTATTTTCTTCACTTCTGGGCGGAGAAGTTTGCGGTATAAAGTTGTTTCTAAGACCGTATTTATTTTTAATAAACATATTGCAAATATAATATTGAATTTCAATTTGTCAATAGGTGCATATAAAAAAAATAGCCACTCTGTTTAGAAGTGGCTATCTCTACAATAGATTCAGTTTATAGTCAAGAAGTTATCCCAACAGAATCTATTTAGGTTCATCAACTATTTTGATTTCCACTTTCTCCTTATTAATTAATATGGAATTAACAACTGCTACATATACTTTAAGATATGCTTCTGTAGAATTAATTAACTTAAAGTCTTGTTCTTGTTTCCCTAACAAAATACAGCCGGATGTGTCTTCGTCAGTATTACCAATATGGATATAGATAAACTGGAAATTAGGAACATTCTGCAACCAAAGCATACCTTCATGAATACCAGGAAATTTCTTAGCATACTTCTTGGTCATTTCTCCATTCTTCTGCAACTTAATTTCATAAGTTCCAGCCGGAATACGAGTTTCGTGCATTACTTTTACTTCTCTTTTCTCGTCCTCTAATGTAAAACACAACTTATTACCATTGATATACAACTCGCCTACTGTCGCATCTTCATTAGATTTTCTACGGAATAATTCTAATAACATTTATTACCTCACCAGAGAATATAGCTGATACCAACACCTAAATACCAACCGAGTTTAAACTGTTTATCTGTATAAACCGCACCACCACCTAACTGTATAGCTGGTCTAATACGTCTCCAACCTTCAATCGGTTGTGGTACATATTTAATCACTTCTTTATCTTGATAAACTGTATTAGTAATTTCTTTAGTTTTAATATCAGCTTGAATATCAAAGATATCATAAGGCGAATAGAAATATGAAACCGCTATACTATTGCCATCTTTGTCTAAATGAGTAGTATCTGAAGAAACAACATAAATATTATTACCACCAATATGCAAAGTATCGTGCTTAATAACAGGTACTCGTATCTTGATAATGGTAGGCACTTCTTTAATGGTTGTTTCAGTAACGACAACTGGCTTAGTAGATTCATATTTAGGCACTTGTAATTTAAATGATAAAATTATAATAACTGAAACTAATAATATGTTAAGCAACCAAGAAACTACTTCAGATAGCTTCATTATTTTACCTCTGTTTTACCTAATTCATTATTAGAATTAGTGAAGAAGTTCTTTAGCAGATAAGCTACGCCAGCACCTAAACCAGCTAATCCCAATGTACCTAATTCAGCAAGAGTAGGTAGCTTACCAGACTGTAATGAAGTACCAAGTCCAGTGATGACAACTGTTAATACTGCTACTAAGAAACCTTTTGCTACATCTTTCCAATTAAGTGAAAATAAATTGCTCATAACATCTCCTTTTATTGTTTATGAAATAAGGCAATCAATATGCCTATAATCGTTAATAAATTTAATAGTGGCAACAATAAATTACCTAATTTTTGCCATACTTTACCAGGTGTTTCTCTTTGTTCTTTAAGTTTTTTCATATCAACATAGAGTTCACCTATTAGTTCAGATGCTTTACGATGTTCTGTTTTACCGTTAATAACAGGTACAGTAAAATCATTACCACGTTCAAGCAAAACTCGTAATGATGATTCAATTTTTTTAAGACGGTCTTCGTGCAATGCACAAGTTATTGGTTGTTCTCCCATTACAAATCTCCCATCAATTATATTCCATTTATCTGCTCGATTAGTTTACTTACATTTATTTCTTCTGTATAATACCAAACATCTTTCCCGTTTTGTCTCGCCCATTCATTCAGTTTTTTACTCTGTCCAAACTTTATCCAAACAATTAGAAATTTATTCAAGTAAGATTTTTGAATGTGTTTCCAAGTGGATAACTGATTAGTGAATGGTATCTGTATCCTAAAACCAAAAATATTCCATATCTTCCGATAGCACGTATAGGTTATTGGGTTGCTTAGTTTGTCAAAAGCATCGTCTGTTAATTCACCAACTACACAGTTGTATTTCTTATACATCACTTTCCAAACTTCTGGCGTGCTTATAGGCTCGTCTTCATAAAGAGTCAATTCCGGCGCTTGTTTGTAAAAAGATTCTATTTCGGTCATACTGCCCGACAATTTCTCTCTATGCAATAAATAAAAATCAAAGTCATGCTGGTCTCGAATAAGTATTCTTAATTCTTTGTCCAAGATTGCTCTCTGAATACGCGAATCACCAATTAATCCTCTATTTATGCAAGCACCTATCATTTCTGTTCTTCCTTCTTAGGTTCAATCTTTCCAGCTTCATCATATTTTTGGTCATAAATCTTTTTCAATTCAAGCGCTTGTCTGTTATACTGTTTCCACAAGTCCGCAATACGTTCATCTATATCATACTTTTGGGCTTTGAATGGTATAACCAAGTCAACCGTCTTTTGATAGAGTTTTTGTGCTTCCTTCTCAAACGCCAACTGTATCTGTGCTTGTTTCTCGTTTGGCTTTACTTCTTGCCCAAACACGTGGGTTGAGCTAATCAAGATGGCTACTGCGATTAATAAAATAATTCTTAGCTTCATTGCTTATCCTTTTTATAGTTGAAAAACCCTTCTAATAATTTATCTGCTTCTTTACTATCATCTGCCCCATCATAAAACATATTTTTATTTTTTAAGAAAGTGAATCCAGCATCAAACCTTCCGGTTTCATCAAAAGCATCCAGCCCTTTGCTCATTAGATAATCTGTAATCTTTGAATCTTGTTCAGTCAACTTCTTCCCAAGTTCAAGCAGTTCTTCTCTACTTTTACCACTTATTTCGTTTGGCATTCTTTACTCCTTTAAAATAATTTCTTAACACCATTGATATAAATGATTATCGCAATTATTGCAAGAATCACTACGCCTACTAATATTTTCCAAAACATGTTATCACCTCTATTATTTTCTTTGTCTCGTCCATGTGTAAGAAGCGGCGCTTGTAGTCCCGTCTGACCTCGTTGCTATAAATCCAGTCGCGGTTGCCGTTACGCTTAAAACTGCTTCTGCTGCCGTTACGGCTGTTATGTAAGTAAGTGTGTAGATGTCATTTACAGTTGCGCCGCTTACGGTTACTGTGTCTGTCGTTGCGGTAGTTGTAAAGGCATCTGTACCACTCATTTGCGCGCTACCCCATAGAGAAGCACCAACCTTAAAATCATTATCTACATCAAATCTATCTTCATCTTCCATGTAGGTGATAGTGCCTTGATTGGTTTCTCCTTGCAAGTAAATATCATAATCAACACCAGCAGCACTTGAACCTATTACTACTCTTTGGTCTTTCAAATCCATTATTGCGGTAGCGGTTCCAGCATCATTTGGCGCACTAAGTCTTAAATAAGGATCAGCACCGTTATTAACTTGGATAGTACCATATTGCGGTGTGGTTGCGTTATCCGCCGTTAAAGTTATTACGTAAGAATTAGCAGACGTGCCTGGGTCAAGCAAAGAAAGATTTCCCGCTAATCCCGTTGTTCCGGTTACTGTAAATTTATTCCCCGTGCCCGGGTCGGTTGTAGAGCCAACAAAGAACGAACCGTTCTCAGTGTTGAAATAACTATTTTGTCCTTTTCGTGTTTCTAAATTCCATCTTATATTGCCATCCACGTTTTTGTAATATGTCTGGACACCGCCGGTCGTAGCCGTTCCATCATAATACATTCCGCCTCTTGAATTGCCGGCTAAATCCTCAAATTGTAACCAACTCTTGCCACTCTTTACTCTTGAAAGAACTTGCCCAAATTCATCAATCGAGTACATCAGTGTATCGCCATGATTGTAAAATCGCAACATATCTTCCAAGCTTCCAGTCGCTTGTCTTCCAGAATATATAGAACCAGTGAAAATATCCGATAATACATTTATCATGGCTGGCGCTGGTACGGACGGTTCTGCAAAAGGGTATTTATCTGTGCCATACACTACTAAGTAATCATTTATTCGCATTCCTAACCCACCCGCTCCACCTATCCGTGCTACTTGCGTCCAATCATTAAAAATTCCAATCGGCTTTTCCCAAAGAGCTAATCCGTCGCCGGAAAAATCTAACATAAAATCACGTCCACTTGTAGTATCTCTCCACCAATGACCTCTCGCGTTTCCTAATAAAGATTTGAAAGCCGCAACTGAATCGGCGGACATGTTAAAATTAAAATCTTGCACCGATGCAACTCCAGTCAACGCTGGTGCGATTGAATATACCAAATTCCCCGTTCCGGTAGTACCGGTAGCACCGCCAAGATAATTAAGTTGTGTTCCGGTAGCAGTAATTGCAACGCTATTAAACGTCCATGTCGTATTGGCTAAGTGGTTGGTAATTGTTGTATCGGTATAAAGGAAATTCCACCGATTAGCAGTAGCACCTAAATTACCTAACTGATTCCCGAAAGGGTAAATGTTGTACTGAGCCTTCGGTGTCGCCACTCCCGAACCTAAGTCAATCCACAACGGATGTCTTTTAATCTCATCTTGAGCAAGTAAGAAAGATGAAATAAACAGAAGTAATAAGAATATTTTTTTCATTTTCATCTCCTTAATAATTGTAATAAGTTACTCTAACATCAGTCGTAGCAGAGTCAGAGATTAAATAGACTTTGTTGAGATTAGTAACGTATATGGTAGCGGTATCTAAGTAGCCCAATGCGCCTTGTCCATTAGCGGTTGTTACACTTCCGTCAAAACCATAATAAAGTACCTTACCCGCACTTGCGTTCATTATCGTTACCTTTATACAAGCCACCGAAGTACCAGAAAGTGTGTCGGCGGCAACTCCAGCCGTGAATGTTGAGTAACTTGGCAATGAATAAGAAACTGACCTTGAAGTTTGTGTGCCATTAGTCTGATTAGCTTTAACATCAACCTGAGTTGCTTCTAACGAAAGAGCCGATGTATTCAAGTTCGTCCCAGCATTAGCTGTTACTGTTCCATCAGTTCCTATGTAAACTTTATTGGTTGTGCCTGGAGTGGTTTGGTCTATCCCAACTTGACCGATTATTGCTGTCCCACTTGGCAGACTTTCACCAAATTTAATATCACCTATATAAGTTGCGTCGGTTATGTCTGTTGCTGGTGTTACTGAGAGAGAAGCTGATGATAGTTGCTGTCCTAAATTCCCCGCAGGCAAGGAAACAATATCCACGTTGCCTATGTTGTTATTACCGGTTGGCAGTGCATCAACAATACCCTTAACAGTTACGGTGTCTGTTGGAGAAAGTGTAACTGAAATCGTGGGTTGGTCTGTAGCGAGAACTACTCTTTGAGTTGTAGCGTCTGCATTACCAGTATTTGCAGAAACATCTGCCCCAGCAATATTATTATTAACATTTAAGTAATTCCCATCTACTGCGTTATCTAAGAGGGCTAATGAAACCGCACTCTTAGTTATTTCATCTACTATTGAATCAGCATCCGCCTCAATATTATCCAAAGACGTGTTCATTAATGTTACCATATCAACGGTAGAATCTGCTTCTGCTATTTGTGTGGTTTGATTTGCCGCAGTAGCTGCACCAGAAGGTAAAGCAGATAATATAACATTAGTTTTCAGATACCCATTATCATCAAGTGTAAGTTGTTGCCCTATATGAAGTAAAGTAACTAAACTAAATGTAGTCTGTGCAGTTGTAGTATTAGTATATTTAACTTTAAAATACGGTGCTATAATGGGTAATGTTAGTTTAAATATAGTACCTGTCGTATAAGTGGTAGTAACGGAATCCATTGTTCTATAAGCTCCAGTGGTTACACCTTTATCAGCCCAATAGATTTTTACCCCAGATGATGCCGAACTTTGGTTACTAAGAATTGATAATGTAATGGAATTATATCCCGTTGCATTACGCCAAGATGTAGGTAAGAATATTCCAGCGGAATCCAATACTACATCAGTAGAATTAACTACATCCTTTGTACTTACTGATTGTCCATATGTTATACCAGCAAATACTAATAAAAACAACAACATCAGTTTTTTCATTTCTTCTCCTTAATTAATTATCATTTACCTAAATATTTATTCCTAATGGATTGCTCTCTTTGATTTTGTATTTGTTTAATAATATATGAAGGACTTTTCTTTTTAGCTATTTCTAATTGTATCTCTGCTACTTTTAATTCACCTCTTAAAGATACATCACCATCCATTACTAATTTTTTCAAATCATTAACTTCTTTCTGTAACTCTCTTATTTCTATTATATCTTCATCTATTTCCTCTTTAACTAAAGGTTTAATAACAGTAGGTGCTAATCTCTTTAATGTACCAATAGCCTTAGATTCACCTTTTTTACCATAATCAGAATCTTGTTCATATACGCTACCAGAACCTGCTTCTGATAAAGCTATTGATAATTCAGTTACAGTTTGTGCGGCTGGTATTAAATTTTGTGTTTGTCTTGCCCAATATTCACCCTTCATAAATCCATAAGCATTACTTAAAGCATCTGATAAAAACTTCTTAGTATCATCTGGTAACTCATTCAGTATCAACACAGCAGAACCTAATGTAGTTATTTCTTTTAATGATGCTTTAAGATTAGCTTTATCTTTCATAGTAATATTGTTCTTACCCTTCCAAACACTTTCTACTAATCTACCAGCAGATATAATCTTCTGTACTTTACTTTCTAATACTGCAGGAACCCATAATCTAAACTTCATTGCTGATTTACCTAATGTAGTTCTTACTATGCTTGGACGCATACCTCTATGATAACCACCTTGAGCTGCAGCCTTACCTTCAAGTATTTGTCTATCTCGTGATGCACTAATAATCTTAGTTCTAAATTCTTCTGGTGTAAGTTTACCTAAATAAAACTGTCCTTGTATGATTTGTTCACCAGCAGAATAGAACTGATAAGGTGATGCTACTGCCTTAGCTAAATCCGTTCCACTTCTTTTCATATCCTTAGCAGTTAAAGTCTTATCTAATAAAGGTACATCTACTATACCACGTTCAGTTAATATATCAAATCCTTGCCCAGTACCTAATCTTTTAGTACCTATTGCAAGTTCTTTAGCTGTTATATCTTTACTTGTAACATTCTGTAATACACCACCTATCAAGTTACCTAAACCACCAGTAGGATTATATGAAAGGTATCTAATACTTGCTACATTATTCAATATATTCATTGCAGTTTTAAATTGTTTATTACCTTGCATACCCGTATTAAAATCTTCACCAAATAATTCTTTCAGATAATTCTTAGACCAAGTTGTATTATTAATTAATCCAGCATTATACATTGCAGTTTCTAATCTTCTAACAATAGGGACTACAGGTTCTAAATGTTTTTGTAATGTGAATATATCTATGTAACCTTCTAATCTCTGCAGTATATCCATCGTTGGATTTTCAGTTCTACCGAAACGTGTTAAACTGTTAGGGTCAAACATCTTATCTGAACCAAAATTATTAACCATATTATTAACTTCTTCTGGGTCAGCTTTCTTCATCTTCTCTTTCAATGCATCCAATAAACCAGACTTTCTGTATGCTTCAACTAAACCTCTTGGTTTATGTGGTAAATCATAATTACTTTTAATCTTCTCTTTAAACTGTTTAGCTTCATTAATAAAGTCTTTCAGTACACCTACAAATTTTTCTTCAGCAGAAGTTAAAGTAACCTTCTCACCAGATAATGCTTTGATAATATTATCATCATATCTACTACCAGTTGACCTTCTTGATTCTTCGGCTAATGTAGTAAAATTATTAGTTAGTTTAATCTTCTCTATTTCAGCAGTTCTACCAGCTTCAAAATATGTTTGATATATAGCTTTTAATATAGGCACTTCTTCAACTACTTGGAATGGTATTCTAACATTATTAATTACACTGGACTTTAATCCACCTTGTGATTGTTTCTTTAGATTCTTATATTCAATTAGTTCATCAGTATTTAATATCTTTCTACCAGTTTTAGATTCTTGTATCTTCTTATTATGCAATTCTTCAAATCTATTCTGTTGTTCTGGTGAATCAAACATAGTCTGCTTAACTGCTTTATTAAAATCTTCTTGTGATGCTTTCTTATTGATCATCTCTCTAATATTAGCAGTAGCATTCTCTACCATTAATTCTCTACCAGCACGTGTAAACTTACTTGGTATAATATTCTTTTCAGAAGCATACTTTAATAAATCTTGTCCAAACTGGTTTCTATCATCTTTAGCTAAACCTTGTGTCTGTAACCATACTCTTTGTAGATGTGGTTGTATAGCATCGCCATATAACTTACTCATTTGTGCAGACCAATCTTTAAAATCACGAGTACCTTCATATACTAATCTTGCACCTTGTGAAAGTACATTCTTAATAGTTTCAGTATTCTCTGTGAAATTAGATTTCATATTCTTTAATGAAAAATCTGCTGGTAATAATGTAGCACCAAAAGTAGTTTCTTCTGGTGCGGCATCAGTAGGTTTGACTTCTTCTACTGGTTTTATTTCTTCCTTTTTATTCAACGACTTCCAGTTACCTTGTTCATCTAATACAGATATACGTCCTTCTGCGAATGCTTTGCTAACTTCACCAGCACCTAATTGTTCTACAGCTTTATCCCAAGATTGTTTATGATTAATAGCCTCTGGTGCTGAATAAACCTTATCATCAATCTTAATAGATTTCTGTGCAATATTTATTGGTTTATCGTTTAATTCGGTAGATGCTTCTTTGATAATATCAGTAGTATTAAGTTTAGTCTCAGTTGGAATTTCTTCCCCGAAAACGGACGAATTAGAGGGCTTAGGTTGTTCGGTTATACTTGAACCAATACTTTCTATTGGCTTAGGGACTATCTCTTTACCTTGAAGCTCTGTGGAAGAAATCGGGCTATTATTAGGCTTTATCTCGGTAGTAACTTTCCCGCTTTTTATAGCTTGCCCTAAATTTGAGTTATCTGCAACAATTTTAACTTCTTCTAAAGATGGTAAATTAGAAGTAGCTTTTTCTGCATCTGGAATTAATTTAGTATTACGTCCTTCTATAAATGCTTGATTATCAGATAAGGTTTCTTTAACAGCACCTAATCCTTGTTTCTGATATGATAATGGTTCAGTTAATAATGTTTCATTTACACGTTGTTCCATTAATTTATTTACTGGGGTCTCTTGAGTTAATCCTTCCACTGGGATGTTATTCTCAATAACCGTAGCTCTAATACCTAATTCATCTTCTAATGGTTTAATGCGTTCTTCAAGTTTAGATACATAAGACTTCATAAACTGTTGGTTAGAACCTTTTAGTTCATCTACTGATTTTAATCTTGCATTACGTTCATTATATAAAGATTGTAATTGAGTTTGTTTATCAAGCATATCAGTTGCTTCTTTACCACGTAATTCTTCAGTAACTTTAATATGTGTAACTTTCTCTGGTTTAATTTTATCCAGACCTTTGAATGCTAATAAAGTAGCACCTAACTGATTAACTTCATTAAGACCTTCACTTATTTCATTTAATCTTCTTTCATCTAAATCTAATAAAGGAGTTAATACTTTCATCTCTGGACGACCAGTAGCAATTAAATTGGCTATCGTACCTCTGAATATTCCTATCTGAGTTTTAGTATCACCAAACACTTTATTTAATTGTTTAGTACCTTCTTGTACACTAATAGCTGGTAAGTTCATAACATCATCAAATGCTTTACCAGCTTTCTCACCAAAGATAGTTTTATTAGCGGTAGATATAGTAGTTAATAATTGTGGGAATCCGGTTAAACTAAATGCGCCATGAGCTACACCTTGCCCAATATTAATAGCACCAGCAATAGGGTTATCACCTAACTGTTCTAAACCTTTACCGATATAATCTGAAGGTGCAGAATAAATACTTGCCAGTTCTTGTATGCCTTTATATATGGTATCTGGGATTGCTATCTTACGCTGAGAAGAAACTTGCTGTTCTACCTGTCGTTTATTACGTTCTAATAAATTTGGGTCAACAGTGGTATCTTCTTTAGCAGAAGGTAAAGTGGAATATAGCATTTTAGAATATTTGCCACCACCAGTATTAGAAACCATTTGAGAATATTTTCCCATTATTTCCACAATCCTTGTTGTCTTAACTGTAATAATTCAGCACCAGTTGGCTTACGTCCTTCTTCCTTTTCAAAATCTGCTATAAATTCTTGCTTAGTCATTATCTTGTTATCATTAGAACCTGGTATAACTACATTACCTTTATCATCTTTATACCATTTAGCACCACTTAATCCAAGTTTATCAGCTATCTCTTTAGAAGGTACTGTTAATTTTTCAGACTTAACTTTATTTTCTGCATATTTACTTGCTTGTTCATAAGTCTTTAGATAATTACCATTATCATCAATCCAATAGTTATCGCCAGCTTTTAATCCAGCTTTCTTAAAATCTTCTTTATCAGCTTGTTTATCTGTTACTACATAAGGTGTCATATATTGATTATATTTAGCTAAACCAGTTTCATAATACTGTTTTACTTTATTTAAATCTTCTTCAGCTTTACGTTGTTTTTCAGCTAAAGTTAATTCTTGTATAGCGCCAGTTAATGCATTAAATTCTGATGGTCTATCTATATCCGCTATTATATATTTGCCATTTGCATCTTTCTTATATTCTCCAGTATCAATATTAAGATAACCTTTTTGTGTAGAACTGCCTGGTAATAAAGCAGTTTTATATGAATCTTTATAATCTTTAGGTGTTGGAGAATCAATCATTAATTTACCAGAAGAATCTTTAAGATAATTACCACTTGCACTTACTCTTGTTTTAGTTCCAGATTGATATGGTATAGGTGCATCAACTTGATAAGGATAAGTTTCAGGTTCTACTTTACTTATATTAAAGTTAAGTTGTTTTTCCTGACGTATATCATCTCTTTGTCTGAAGAAATTCATTAAACTTTCTTGACGTTGTATGCGAGACTGTTCTAAATCAAACTGACGTTGCTTTTCATTAAGTTCTCTATTCTGTAAAAAATTACTTAATGATACTTCGCCATAAGTAAATCTAAAAGGCTCTGCCATATTAACCTCGATTATTCCAATTCCAAGTGCCAACTTTTGTATTATTGCTATTATTAAATATATCTGCTACTTGATTAGGAAGATTACCTAATAATATCAAATTCTGATTCCATTTAGAATCTGAACGAGTTTGATTATATTGTGATTGATTCTGATTAAGTTGAGCCATACCAGTTAAGAAACTTAACATAGAATTACTGGCGTTAATAGCATTACCAGTGTTAGACAGAAATAGGTCTTTAGTGCTATTAACTACAACATCATTAATTTTACCAAGATTAGCTTTATTCTGTTCATTAGCTAATAACGCACTCGATTCAGTTCCTAATCCCATACCTCTATTGAATGCTAACAAAGAACTCGTTGAAGTGCCAGCAGATAAAGTACGTTTTAAGTTATTACTAAAATCAGTATAATATTTAGAATTAGGGTCGCTTAACTGATTAGCAGTATTTGATAATAATTCTTCTGGGGTTTTAGGAACTTCTTCTGGAGTATTTGCAGTATTAGTATTAGTTTCACCTTCTTGATACCAAACTGGAAACCAACCTTTATCTTTATAAGGATTATCTTTCCAGTTAATATCACCAGCGAACCCTCTGTATGGGTCAAAAGTCCAACCGGAATTGTAATCACCAGCATATACCCAATCTTTTATTTTACCGTAAGTAGATGGCTTTGAAGTTTTAGTCCCATAATCTTTGGGATTTTCTTTAGCTATTCCATAATTTTTACTTGAGACCCATCCCATCTTACACCTCTTTTTTATCTTCTAAAATTGTAACTTCACCAGTTTGTAAATCTATCGAAGCCCTTTTAATGTCAATTTCATTATCATCACAAAACTTTTGTATAATAAGATCACCATCTAATTGTAATTGGTTCACCTTATTAGAAATTTCCACTACGTCTCGTTTTAAAGACTTCATTTTCAAATCAATGACTTGTAATTTTAATTGTTCAATCTCTGATAATTTCATTTTGTTTTCTCTGTTTAGTTAATCGTTATACTAATTCTAAACTGGTGAGAACAGTATAACCAGTTCCGTTAATTGTTAAAGTACGCCCATAAGCATTTAACGTACCATCCGATAAAACAACTGTATCTACAAGTCCTTCTGTACCGATACTGACAACAGACTTCCCATTAAACGTATCGTATTCTGTCTTACTTATTAATCCAGCAGTTACACTTGCAGTTGCCGCCATTGGTATATTTAATGTATGGGTAGATGTCGCTGAACTAAACGCTGGCGCAGTACCACTTGTCCCAACAGCGAATGTTTGTGTCGCCACAGTCAAACCACCTAAAGAAGTAATTGCGGCAGTTAAATATCTCCCATCAATATCTACCGTTACAGTACCAGCGTCTTGCTGGGTTAAAGTTATTATCCCATCACCAGTATTAAACGAAGCAGAAGCTATCATGTTGCTATAAGCCGCATCCCAATTAGAACGGCTACCGGAACCATAATCAGTTACCCATTGTGCTGCACTATTCCAAGCAGAAGAATTATCCGTTATCGAAGTTCCCCAAGCACTACCAGTTGATAAAGCTATACCAGCACCTGGATAAACCATAGAGGCTGGCGCGCTCCAACTTAATATTCCGCCAGTTGCGTTTGAACAAGTTAATACTTGGTTTAATGTTGGAGCCACACTTGGAAATGAATAAGCAACATTATTTACTTTAGTTATATTACCACTTGCATCTACATCAAATAAAGTATCAATTTCAAATCCACCTACTGCGAGTAATCTTCCACTACATTGTAATCCATCTGGGTTGGGTGTAGCACCTTGTACTGCCCCAAGAGACACACTCACGCCAAATCCCGTACTTTCCCAAGACATAATGGGAACTGTACTATTCCACACTTTCCATAAAAAGTCATCAACTCCGACAGCCCCAGCTTTATATAATATAATTTCATCTTGGTCTATATAAACCCCACCACTTGTAGAAGGTGTAGAATTACCTTTAATAGTAAACCCGATTAGTTCACCAGCTATAACTTGATTAGCGGCTACTGTGCTTGTATAAACTCCAGTGTTATCAATATAGGTTCCATTAGCACCCACCCCATCCCAAGAAGCACCATTCCATCTCTTTAGTTGGTTTACTGTAA
>Ga0209318_1000294_pt1 | contig 51116 bp, 113 predicted proteins | sample RifGroE1_FD_183999 | JGI IMG/M metagenome (GOLD analysis project Ga0209318, IMG submission 183999) | Groundwater microbial communities from Rifle, Colorado, USA - Groundwater E1 (SPAdes) (version 2) | ecosystem: Environmental > Aquatic > Deep subsurface > Groundwater | place: Rifle, Colorado... | reverse complement strand
AAGCCAAGACGTAAACTGAATCCCAAACAATCTAGATTACTTTCCAAATTACTAACGATATTAGCCAAAAGAAAATCTTCAACGAATACAGTGTCATCCACGATACAGAATAAAATACCACTTTTATTGTGTACAATATCTAATAAATCTTGTTTGAAAGACACCTCCTCGATAAAGTTTACATCGGGATATTCTCGTTTTAATATTTCGTAAGACTCCTTGTGGTGATCATCTGCTTTATACAGCACGTTTACATCAGATATTTTGTGAATATCGGCACAATGTAGTTGCAAGGTTCTCAGGCACAAGTCCAATTGCAAACTTCTATTTTTTGAAAATATGACGGCGACAACTTTTTTCATTTTTTATACATGCTCACAAAATGTTGGTTATATCGGTCTAAAGTATAGCGGTAGTCAACTACTTGTTTCTCAATATCACTATAATCGGGTCGCTGAATTCCGATCATCGGAACGGTGATAAAGCAAGGATGATTGCGAACAATCAACTCGCTATAAATAACATCGATATACGTCACTTGTCGCTCGATTATTTCAATAATTTCCTCCAAGTGTTTTTTATTTGCCCCATAAAAAACTGTAGACTGACAGTGATTTAACCTAGCCAAGCAAGGTGTAACTTGATAAAAAGGACGAAGAATATTTCCGCTACCATACCATAGCCACCAATCTTCTTGGTCAAGTAATTCACTAAGAGAATTTTCTACAATGACTCTTTCCTGGTCAAAAATTTCTATATCATCTTCAAAAACTAAGACGCTTTTATTTTTTTCCCTTGCTTCTTTCAAAATTGCCAAATGGCTAAGATAGCACCCTATCGCTCCACTGCCATGCCTAATAGCCGAAAACCGCTCAGGATAAAAATTAAGGCGATACCAAGATTCTTCTAATTTATCTAATCGGTCTTTTCTCTCATCTAAATTAACAACATAAGAAAGTTCAAAAACATTATCGAGTTTCATATCGCCACTTCTTCCCCAGGAAGAACACATTTCCAAATATCGATAATTTCTTGTGACAATATGTTGTTCAACCTGTTTTTAGCTTTCCATCCAAAATAATCTAGGGCAACCTCATTGAAAGCCATCGCTGCCTCAACCTCTGTTGGAAATAGCCCAATATATAGCCGCGTCTTAGGAGCGACAGATATATAAGCCCTCCATTGGCTATGATTTTTGTCAAAACTTACACCGATATATTTACTACTGGTATTGCTTGGTTTTTTGTTGAACGTCGGATTCTTCTCAAAAGAAACGTCCGCATGATTTTCTGACATATGCAGCCTTGCTTCTGGAGTCAAATGCGTTCCGAACCAATGGCTCTTTTCTCCGCGATTATCAACGTGGTTGTCTTTAATCTTTTGGATTGATTCAGGACGATGCTTTTTTCCTTTCATCCAAGTGGTTCTCCCTTTTTGTTTTTCTGACATAGACAAAAGAACTTCGGGCAACGGATTCAAACAACCATCTCCGCCGTCCGTCATATTATATCCCATTTTGGAATTTTTTGCATCAAAAAATTTTATCCAATATTTTTCTCTTTCATTTAAATCTTTTCTATTGGCGATATCGTATTCCAATATTTCTACTTGAAAATTTGTTTTACCGTATTTTTTCATATCCTCTACCAATAATTTTCCAGAACCCTTATAATTTAAAATATTAGCCGATGTTATTTTTTGCCCGATATAAAACTTGCCTGTAATTAAATTAGTGGTTTTATAGATAAACATTGAAAAATTATTTTTTAGCTCTTTTACATCCATATATCATCCTTTGTAAATAAACTCATCGTATTTATCCAAATTATCAATCAGGTATTGTGGGTGTGTTTCTGGCAAGATGTCTACCACTCTGATTTTAAAATCTGGTCTAAAGAAAGGATCTCGGAGATTATCAATATTGTTTTGAATATTATCAATAACATAAGGGACATTTAATTCCTGATGGCCATAACTCGCTATCTTATATTTGATGTTTTCAGATCCACCTAAAAATGAAAAGTGCCATCCACCATTATGAATATATTCTTTTTTATAGCTTTCATCTTTGTGAAAATAAGAATCCCAATTCCTGAAGATGTCAAAACTATGTTGTTTCAACAAACCGTAACTACTATATTTAGTACCGCGCCATATCGCGCTAGGATTTCTTATGTTTTCCCACAGGCAATTCAGGTAATAATAGTAGACATCCTGATAGCAGATATATAGAGTGTCTTTATCAAAATCAGATAGATTAATATTTCTAAAATCAGGAATTTCATCCGCATCGCTATAGAAAACTATATCATCATCTTCTAAATTTGTTAGGGCTTGCATAGCTGCGTTTTTGTGAATCCTATCCCTGTCCCATTGATCCCATTCTGGTTGATTTTCGTCAAACACATGATGAATAATTTTATCATTCCATTGCCTGAACATATCTCGGTTTTCAGAAAAATAAAGTGGTTTCGGCTGACCAGTAAATGTTGTGGTTGCCTCATTAATGACAAAATAGTCAACATAAGGATTTAATATGGAAAAACGCAAATAGCACAATTCAATTTCATTGAAAATAGTTTGCACATCATATATTTTCGGGTTCATAATCGCTAGTCCCTTCTATAATATTTATTTTTGCCTTATCGCCGTATAACTCTATTGCTTTTGCGTTATAAGCGCTTGCGGCATCAATTTCAGTTTTAAATGTTCCCAAATAATAGGAGATACCATCCTTGCTGATTCTAGCATTCCAATGTCCGCTTGATTTATCTTGCTTAATACCTACAAAAATACTTTCATTATTAACTCGCTTGCTTCCTTGCCCAGCTATAAGATGTTTTTCGGGATTGCTTTTCCTATGTTCTGACATTTTTTGTTTGGATTCATCCGTATGGTTCCATCCACCCAACTTTTCCAACATCATTTGCCTAAAATCATTATCTTCCCATCTTTGTTTGCTCAAATCTCTCAATATCTGTTTGGTTTCGTCGCGCATAATGTGCCCAGTGTTTGCCGCAGATATTTTTTCTTTTGATTCCTCGGATTGAGGATGTCCCTTTCCCTTGAGAGCCAATGAAATCTTTTCTTTTGTGGCATCTGTATGCTCTTTTCCCTGCATGGGATTGTTGTTTTTCATAAACTCGCTCTGATCCGGCCTAACTATTCCGATATGGCTAATAGACATTCTCATTCTCGTTTCATCGGTATGGCGATATCCCTTCAAGGCTTTAGTCGAACTTTTACGTGTTTTTTCGCTTATTTCTTTTCTCGCTAATCTTCCACCCGCCTCTATATTATACCCAATATCACGGTTGGTTGAATCATAATATTGAATCCAATATATTTCTCTAACACTAAGCAACTCGTAATTGTCAATATTTTCTTCTAATATTTCTCGGACAAAATTATTTTTGCCGTATTTTTTAATTGCGCTTTTAATTAAAATTCCTGACCCTAAATAACTGTATCTTTTTCCGTTATGTTGTCCGATATAAATTTTGTTATTAATCAAACACGTGGTTTTATAAATAAACATGTGACAAAATTATTCCTTCAATTTAAATAAATAATCATTGTGCGAACCTGGCCAGCCGACATCATCCTTGTAATTAAAATCAGAAATGTTTCCAAGATTCTCATATCCCTTAGATTCCATAAATGGAAATAATTCATCTTCACCGGCATTCCATTCAATTAGAAAATACGCTGGTTTCCAAGTATTAAAATCGAGACCGTGAAGTACATCCAATTCAAATCCTTCAACGTCTATGAACATGGCGTCTACTTTTTCAATTTCAAAATAACTCAAGATTTCCGTAAGAGTATATGCTGGAACTTCAATGTTGGCATTGGCTTGATTGTTTAACCGTTTACCACCAATGCTGCCCATGGGATGACCACTAAAATCTCCGATAATAGTTTTTTCTTTATATTCATCAGATACTAATGCCCCAAATATAATGATGTTTTTTTCGCTATCTCTATTGACGAGAGACTGGTTATATGCAAGAGGCGATGCCTCAATTAATATGCCCGACCAGTTTTGATTTTTTTCTAATGATAAAGAATTACTCTGGAAAACACCATCATTGCTTCCGCATTCTAGGTACACACCATCATTAAAATTTAAATATTTTAAAATTTCTACAGCAACATCTTTTGACAAATCAATCCTCCTTCAAATTTTTTACAATAGTTTCCCAATCAACGAAAGGACTTGGTTCCAGCCCTACGTGCATCGCCTTGCCTGGTATGGGATTTACTAAAACCCTTCCCCGCTGATCTAGCAATTCTCTATAAAGGGCAAAATCATAAGGGTGAGGAAATTGTGGCTGACAATATTTTGCAATAATAGAATAATCGGCTCTCAATGTATCTACCAAAGACGCAAACGTACAAGTTGTAGCATTGGATTTTTTAAAATGGATGGTTTGCCCCAATAGTACTTTTGTGTCTTCTCCTCCGCCATAAATCAAGGGGTTGTTTCCTCCTTCGCTGGCGTTGCGGTATTTGTCAAAACTGTCATAGAGCGAAACGTAGTCGCCCAACCTAATGCCTTCAAATATATATTGTCGTGCATCTTTTGTATGTAAGTAGTCGTCTTCTACAAAATATGCAATATCCCCCTCATGTAACTCGCTTGTCGCCCTATCTATAAGATACATAAAACTTCTAGTGTTTCCAAAACTTGTAATTTCAACATCTTCAACACCCTTTGATTTTATAAACGCAATAGTATCTTCGTTGCAATTATCGCAAATAACATGCAGATTATCTATTCCAAAAGCAACGATAAAATTATTGAAACATTTCCTGCGCGTAACTGTCTCAAGATATGTTCCTCCTAATTCAGTACGACCAAGGGGATTTCCGGCATCGCTAATCCTATAAAAACAATGTAAATTATTTGTCATATAATAAGCCATCCTTATCTAAAAATTTGTAGCCAAAACTCCAGATATCCGATGACAACCATCCTCTGGAATTATTATATCGCCACCAATATCTGGGGGCAATAACATCCGGTTGATTTTCACTCAACCACGTAGGAAATAAGGTAAAACTAGAATTAGACAATATAACATTTTTGGCATTATTAAATATGTAGTAATCACATCCTAATTCATTCTGCATAACCGTCATGCTATTACCAAATAAAAGTTTACCATACTTTACGTCATCTGTCAAGACCCCAAATTTCATCTTGGGATTTTTCTTCAACATAATATTCATAGCATTTTGATAATATTCTAGTGGTAATAATATTCTGGCGTCACCACAAAAATCTTTGCCTCTTACATGAATGGCACAGAAATTATTGTCTAAGGCAATATTTAGACCAGATAATATTTGATCATAACGATTAATATTTTCCGGTTTGATTCTGAACCATTCTCTTACATCATCTTTTATAGGCTCGTAGTATCGGGCGTCTTGGCAGTTGGAAATAAACATTTTTGTATTATCGGGAATATCAAATATTTCCGGCTGATAAGGAAAATATCTGAATAGATCGCCATCGGGAAAGCGAGTTTCTTCCACTCGTTCAAACCAAAATCTTTCAATAAAGGATGGTGTTTCATCTCGTTTATAACTATGTTGTTTACCATAATCGATATCAAAAAAATCGAATTGCGGAATAGACTGATAGTTGTGGGGCATATCATATTCTGGTACGGGGTTAAACCCCCAGTCATATCCGTTACGCTCAGATATGGCTCTGGTAATAGCATATGCAAAAATTTGATTCCCAAAACCCCCGCAAAAATTAGTAAGTAGCATCAAATATATCCTTCTGCAAAACATTGCGAGTCAAATACCCTAATTCTATAGCCTTTTGGTCATAGGCAATAGCAGCCTCTTTTTCTGTAACAAATACGCCAAGCCAAATAGATTTTCCCTGTAAATCATGTATACGAGAAACCCATCCCCTAGCCCTTTTATCATAATAAACACCGTTGTATACGGATGTTTTTTTAATTATTTTTTTTCTATTTTGACTATTTTGCCTGTGAGTTACGGATCTTAAGTTGCTCTTTCTATTATTTAATGTATTTCCATCTATATGATCTACATCAAGTCCTTCTGGAAACCCCATAATCAGTCTATGCATACTTATTATTTTTTTATTAAACCTAGAAACTACATAATTTAAATCTCTTACACACCAAGACCTTTCTTTTATTAAATTATAATCATCTAAATCAAAATAAAATTCCTTGTCGCCAATATACCCTATGCCAAAATTTCCCGACAGGTCATATTGATTGTAATGTCGTCGCATTGCTTTTGACCAGCAACCGCAAGAAGGATATTTATTTTTTTTAAGAGATTCACCTCGCTTTTCTATTATTTGATTGGGATTGCAAGAACACACACAATTCCAGAATTTTGAATTGTCGTGATCGCTATGAGAAAAACTTATGACAGTTAATCTGCCAAAAACCCTTCCTGTTAAATCTTCCATATGTCTAGGCATCGATTAGATGTCCTTCCCTATCCATAAAAGTAAATCCCCAAGTTCGCATATCAGTATTTGCCCATTGTCCCACACTGATATTATGAATAGCCCAATGTAGTGGCGCAATTACAAATGGATTATACGGATTCAACCAAGTGGGAAAAATAGCAAATCCCGAATTAGATATGATGAGGTTCTTGGCATTATTGATGATATAATAATCAGTATGAATGTTAAAATGATATACGGGAAAATCAAAATATGTTTTGTAAAATTCAGGATCTTCCGTAACCACAATAAATTTCATATTAGGATTTCTGCGTTGCATATTCCATATGGCGTTTTTCCAATAATCTTTGGTAAGAAATAGGGAAGGAACGCCGCGAAATTCTCCACCGCGACAATTTATTACACAGGTATTTTCATCTAATTTAATTTTATTGATTTTTAACAACATCTCAGATTCACGAGAAAAATTATCATCAATAGTAAACCATTGTGATACCCTATCTTTGCTTAGATATCGAGCATCTTGTCCACTGTAAATTACTAAATGTGTGTTATCGGCTACGTCAAAGATATCGCGTTGAAACGGATGATAATTATGGGTGGGATATACAATCTTTTTTTCTTCCCATACATTTACTGTTCCCAGAGGCAGTTCGCCATAGGGCGTATTATTAGGAAGACCGTAGTTTAGATCTTTGAAGAAATACATTTGTTCTCTGCCGTTGTAGTAATCATTACTGGTTACTTTATTGATGCCAAAATCATAAAGTTGACTAGTAGCCACGCTACGACAAATTGCATAACGAAGCATTTGATCCCCGCAGTTACCGGTCAAATCTATATGAATCATTCATGCTCCAATACAAATATGTGATTGCCGTTAGGCACATAGAACCAGTTGTCTTTGATCCCCGAAATGTGTCCGCAGTGTTTTACGACCTGCCAGCCATGAGATTGAAATACATTAATCCACCAGATTTCATTTTCGGCTATTAGGTGTGATATTTCCAGATGATATTCCGGTATGCGATATCGCCCAAAGTCCCCCATGGGCACAACGCACATCATCTTTTTAGCAACTTTAGCAAAGTTGTCCAGCATCTTAGGAAGTTGTTCTTTCGATAAATGCTCTAACATATCCTTAATTATAATATGGGTATAGCCCGTGTTTACGTGATTATCCCATGTTTTATCATCACTACTATTCCAACAGTTTTCGGGAGAAAAAGACAGTGCATAGGTGCTAATATCGCAGCCATCTGCTTTTATTTCTAATGCGCGTAAACATTTGACTAGAAATCCCATTGCGCAACCCACCTCTAAAACATAGCTATCATCATCTAATCCCAAATAATCTATGAAACCAAAGGCTTCTCTGAATGTCCTTCTGGGCAAAAATCTATAGTTCTCCAACCACCCTTTTTTACTCTGCTTCCCGCGTTGGAAGTAGTCCTCATCATAAAACGACCCATCAAATTCTTTATACGAAATCGACATCATCTATCTCCTGTAATAAATTATGAATTAATTTATTTGAGTCGCGTCCACAGTTACAAAACGAACATCTATATCCTAAATCATGTGGCTTATGACTGATTAAATATTCTTCTATCCCCCCTACTTTACAAACTCCAAAATCAGCAGGAATTTTTCCCGCATATTCAGGAGATAATTCAATGGAAGGACACGGAAGAAAGTTGGCGTTCCAGTCCAATGCAGCACGTATCCACAGCATATAGCAACCCTCGACAACGCCAGGTTCTTTCTTGAACATAATCAGGGGTTTGCCATATCGTTGTACTTCATCATAAACACGTTGTTCAAATTCTAATGTGCAAGGACGTATACATGTAACGCGAATAATGACATCGTTTTCTTTGGCATAATCATATAGTTTAGAAATTTCGGCAATACTTTTATCATCATATACAATATATGACATACTCGTTTTTACATCTGCTGGAATATTAGATAGATCTAATTTTTTTGCATATTCAACAGATTGAATAGAAATACGAATCCAATTGAATTTATTCAATATATCAGATGAAATTGTATTTAGTGCCAACCCGTTTGTAACTAGAGATAATTTCAAACCTTTATCATAAGCATAAGAAACTGCTGTGCTAAAATGTGGCCACAACAGGCTTTCTCCTCCGCCGGAAATTTCTACTGCTTTCAACCCATACTTAGACAGCACACCTATGGCGGTTGTAAAATCTTCTAATGATAATTCGACGTCGTTCCTTAGCGTCTTATTAAAGCAACAGTACGGACATGATAACTGACAGCGGTTGTTTGGGAACACGGATAAATGAATTGGCCCAACGACTTCACCCGCCTCTATTTTTCTCAGATGTTCTTGATGATGAATCAGCTTTAAAATTCCTGGCTTGTAGTGCAAATCATTCATATAACTCCTTTCTCAACTTATAACTACCGGTAAAAATATACCACAATGATCTTTCAATAATGTGTCCCTCTGTTGGCGTTTTAGAATTCAATTCATTCATTAGCGTTTCCCAAAATTTTCTGGGATATTGTAACACATTCTCTTTAGGAACAAGATATTGACTCCCTGGAGCGAAGCGTATAAAGTTTAGATGATTATAATCGTCAAAATATTGGTTCATAAATTCATCAAAACTAGAGTAGCGACAACCTTGGCTATGTGTGGAATTATGTGCTTGAATGTACCAAGCGTTATTAATTTCGGCAAAACCCCCGTTTTGATCTCTGGCTTCCCAAGCATTCGCGGGGGTGCTGCCATAATATTCTAGTGATGTAAATTCTGTGTTTTGAATCAATCTATTAAACACAGATTGAGAACAATGATCAAAAGGATATGCCTGAATAAATATCATAATATCTGGCAGATTGTCATAATTATCAGCAATAAATTTACAAATATCTCTTTGATTGCCACCTATATTTTCTGTATTTATAATGTGGGCGTCTCCTAATATGGGTTCACCTTTATTATAAATAAGATAATCATTGGTATATTCAGATATCCAATTATAATCTTCTTTATATCGGCTGATTACAAATAATTTAGTTTGCATGATACTCTATAATGTTTTTGGTTAAAAACCCCAAATCTTCTGCTTTTTTATTATAAGCAATCGCCGCTTCTTCCTCGGTAGCAAATGTCCCAAGATACATGGCTACTTGATTTGTCTTTATGCTGGCGTTCCATCTGCCAGACGCTACTTTTCGAACCCCAAAATATTTAGAAGTTGTATTTTTTATCTTATTAATTTTATTCTGGGTATTGCCTTGATTGGTTGTTATTCTTAAATTAATTTTTCGATTGTCGTGCTTATTACCATTTATATGGTCGACAACTAATCCTTTTGGGCAATCCACGATAAGCCTATGTATAGGAATAGACTTATTATTAATCTTTCCTCGTATATAATTTTTTGTACTTATAAACCAACTCGTGTCTTTTATTTTATCATAATCTTCTAAATCAAAATAAAATTCAATATCTCCGATATGCCCCACCCCATAATCACCGGTTAGATCATAATGATTATTCCTTTTCCAACTTGTATTAGAACATCCGCAATTTGGAAATTTCCTGTCTTTTATGCGATGCCAAGTAAATTCAAATGTTTTTTCTGGATCGCATGAGCAAAAGCATTCCCAGTGGGTTGTTCCATTCTCAACCTTATTTAACTTAATTACTGTTATTTTACCAAATGTTTGTCCAGATAAATCTATTACTTTTTGCATCATCGGTTTTTCCTACTGTCGGGATTATTCCTGTGAAATCCAAAAAAGGCATTTATATTACTATTTTCTGCCATATCATTTTCATAAGAAAAAATTGCCGCCACTTCTATTGGGGCATATTTTATGCCATTTGCCAACATCTCTGGGCGATAGTAAACGCAGCAGTTGCCGTCTTCGTTTGCCCATCCTTGTTCACTTCTCAACTGCCATCCCATTTTTTTTGGTAAATCTAGTAACCGCTTGCTGCGTAATGAAAATCCTCCATTGCCATTTCTTACGTGTTCATTTGTTTCATAGCAAATGTATGCATCAGGCATCCATTTCCAACCCGCTCCGATCCAATCATATTGTAGCCAAGAAGGATCGAATAATTCAGGATGTAGAATATATGCGTGATCCTGTATGGTCAAACAATGTGATGTTGAAATATAATCACCTAAATCCATAAACATAAATTGATTATATTCATCGATATTACTAATTTTAGGAATTTCATTATATTCGATAAAATCAGGTAAGTCCAATGGTTTTTCATGAGATAATAATTTCACACCGCCGAAATCAATGTCTTTAGTGGAAGTAATTAATGCCGTTATTGTACCAGGAACTCTATCCGTACAGTCTACTGCTACAAGTGTAACTTCAGGAATTTTTATATTCATGTTTTCTCAATATATAGAGATTCTCCTTTTCTATAACATTGTTGCTAATTCCAGAACTAATCGATTCCTCCCACAAAAAATTGGCGATTGTCGCTTCACTGATTAGTCGCCAAGTAGGATATCTGTCAAGATATGATCGATAAAATTCGCAATCATAGGCATAATTAAGATTGGTATCAGGTAATGGCATGTCCGCGTGGTTTCTAATTGCCACACAACTGGGAGTACCGATAGTGTTTATGATATGCAACATCGGATTCAAACTGGGTTCATGATAGTTGAAATAATTAATCCTATCTTTGGTGTGAAAATATCCTGTGGCGATAAAATCAACTTTATCGCTTGCCTCATATATTAGTTCCAACGCCCTGTCATCCAAGAAGTAATCGTCGGCACATAGGATCTTGATAATTTCTCCGCTGCTTTTTATCATACTATTTAAGGTATTGGCAGAAGCACTTCCTCTTTCAAGTACGTTACGAAAATATTTGATATCCAATCTATCTGACCACGCAGTGCATAAAACTTCTATTTTATCATCTACGGAATGATCGCTGATAACTACATCAAAATCTTTGAAGGTCTGCTTTACCATCTGCTTAAATGAATATTTGAGAACCTCTACTCCGAACCCGCGATATTCGTAGACGGGTATGGCTACACTTATTTTAGGCATAACAAATCCTTCATCTTAGAAACATCCATAGAAATATCGGTAGGCATTTCTGGATTTAGATATTCGTGTGAGGGAACAACATCTGGACGGGTTTGAACTGCCAACGTATATATGTCTTTCAATTTGGTTCCCACATTTACAATACCGGCGGCATCAGTATTTATTAATTCAATAATTAAGGATGAGATAGTATTAACATAGTCAAAATTTCCCCACTGCGTAGTGATGGCTTTGGGATAAGGAAAAGGGCGTGGCTTGAACGAGGTGCGAATAATTAAATAATTATTACACCTGGCTTCAATGTATCCATCTGCTAATAACTTAGAATAGGTGTACCAGCACCTATTATGCACAGGAACATCGCTCTCTCTGGCGTGTGCAACAGATCCACTATAAACATAATCGCTGCTGATGTGAACGAACTTCTTTCCTGTAATATTACAATAATCTACTAAATCGCAAACTGCTTTGAAATTAATATCCAAGTGTTTTTGACGCTCATCGCTATATGTATTGGTGTGTGCAATACAATTGATAACCGTATCATGATTATCTAAATAGTAATAATATGAATTTAGAACAGCAAAATCAAACCCATCTTTACTCCTGCTGATATAATCCCATCCTGTTTGAGCAACAATTTCTTTGCCTAGTTTGCCATAACCCAAAACAAGATTAGCCATTGATAAATCCTTCCATAACATCTTCAATATATTCGAAGATTTTTTCGTCGTAATGGGGAGAGGCACCCAAGAAAAACACCCTATCAAGTACCTGATTAGCATTTGGATAATTTTTATAATCATCTAAATGGCTATAACCAGGATGTAATAAAATGTTTCCTGCGAAGTAATTACGAGTCTGAATTTTGTTTTTTTCCAAAAAAGACACCAATTTTTGTTTCTGTTCTTTTGACGCGCAAATAATGGGCGTTCCAAACCACACGACATCGGCTAAATCCGAAGACTGTGGAAATCGCACGTTGTCTACATATTTACTGATTACGGTTTCAATTTCTTTTTTGCTGTTTTTTCTTTTGAACATAATTTCGTCCAGTTTTGTCAATTGAACCAACCCGATAGATCCTTGTAAATCCAAGGGCTTTAAATTATATCCCATATGGTTGAACACATACTTATGATCAACAATGCCGTCATAATTTTCCAACCACTTATCAAACCTATGGTTGCAGATACCGTTGGGCAAGAGATTTTCAACACCAGAGCAGACGCAACTGCGCCCCCAGGATGAAATTCCTTTGGCGATATTAGAAACCTCTCTAATGTTGGTGGTAATCATGCCCCCCTCAGCCGTAGAAATCGTGTGTGCAGGATAGAAGCTATGCGAAGACGCCACAGCATATTCGCCCAAATATTTATCTTTCCATTTTGTGCCCAGACTGTCGCAGCAATCCAATATTAATTTCAAATTATGTTTTTCGCATATAAATAAAATATCATCAATGTCAGGCGGATTGCCTAATACCGGTGATAAAAATATAGCCCTTGTTTTATTGCTAATTTTTTCTTCTATTAATGATGTATCAAAATTCAAAGAATCTAATTCAATATCTATAAATATAGGACTTAGACCATTCTGCGAAATAACAGATATAGTTGTAGGAAACCCTACAACCGATACAATAATTTCATCATCGTCATTCCATCCATAATATTTTTTTAACGCAGCAATCATTACAAGATTTGCGCTAGATCCTGAATTAACCATTGTGCCAAAATGCTGATTTATTTTATTGGAAAATTCATGCTCAAACTTCTTGACTTTTTCTCCGGCAGAAACCCACTTGCCAGTCAGCAGAGACTCTATCGCCACAATTACTTCTTCGTTATTCCAATATGGCCCCGAATAATACACTGGGGTTTTACCCGCAATAAATTCTTTGCCGTTATAAACATATTCTAATATATTATAATCTTTGCCCAATTTATCAATCAGGGATTCTATTTCGTCATGAATGTCCATTATCCTCCTCTGAAGATTTAATCAAAGATTCTTTGTAACTGTTATCAGCCATTTTGAATATTAATGCCTCTAATTGATTCCTATTTATAAACCCTTGATTGTAAGCAATTTCTTCAGGACAAGCAATTAGTGTTCCCTGGCGTTCCTCTATCATTGATACAAAATTTCCGGCTTGTAACAATGATTCATGGGTTCCTACGTCCAACCAAGCAATGCCTCTGCCTATTTTTGATACTGTCAAGATGTCTTTATCTAAATATCTTTTGTGAAGATCGGTAATTTCCAATTCGCCTCGCGGAGATGGTTGCAATGTTTCAGCATATCGAATAACATCGTTGTCAAAAAAATAGATTCCTGGAATTGCATATTTGGATCGTGGATGTCTAGGTTTTTCTTCAATGCTTATAACCTTGCCGAATTTATCAAATTCCACAACCCCATATGCTGAAGGGTTTTTAACTTCATAAGCAAAGATATGTGCACCCGATTTTAAATTTTTACCTTTATCTAAATCGTCCAATAAACCATGACCAAAAAATACATTGTCACCGAGAATAAGACACACGCTATCGCTGCCAATAAAATCTTTTCCTATAATAAATGATTCCGCCAATCCGTTGGGAGCATCTTGAATCGTATATGTAATTTTTATTCCCCAATCACTGCCATTCCCCAACAACCTCTGGAAATTTGGAGCATCTTCAGAAGTGGTAATTATCAAAATATCGCGAATATCTAACAGCATCAATATCGATAGTGGATAGTAGATAACCGGCTTATCATAAATAGGAAGCAGTTGCTTACTTGTTCCCAAAGTAATAGGGCGTAATCTTGTAGCTTTTCCTCCTGCTAGAATAATCGCTTTCATGCACCACGTCTTTCTTTTATGTTTTTAATCCAATCGCTGTTTTCAATATACCATTTAACGGTTTGGAATAATCCCTCTTCGATGTCTATGGCGGGCTTCCACCCCAAAGATGTTTCTATTTTGGAGCAGTCCATAGCATATCGCCTATCATGCCCCGCCCTATCTGTAACAAACTGAATCAGCTTTTCGTGGGGATAATCTTTTGCACAAAGATTGTCTAATATAGCACAAATGCGTTTTACAATTGAAATATTTGTTGGCTGATTACGACCACCGATGTTATAACTTTCACCAACAACTCCGTTTTCTAGAATAAGCAAGACGGCATCGCAGTGATCTCTGACATGAACCCAATCACGAATTTGTAATCCGTCTCCATATATTGGAAGCCGCTTTCCATCCATGGCGTTCAAAATTGTAAGAGGAATTAGTTTTTCTGGAAACTGATATTCGCCGTAATTATTGCTGCAATTACTAATCGTGTATTTTATTCCGTAGGTATGACCATAACTTCTTACCAGGTGATCGGCAGATGCCTTAGAAGCAGAATAAGGCGATTGAGGATTATAAGGAGCACTTTCATTCCACGGGCTGGCATTTGCAGACAGCGAACCAAATACTTCGTCGGTGGATATGTGGTGTAAACGAATGCTGTTGCCGGTTTCCCTAATTGCTTCCAAGAGGAAAAATGTACCCAGCACATTAGTTTCTATAAAAGGATATGGTGAATCTATAGACCTGTCTACATGTGTTTCAGCGGCAAAATGAACAACGGTATCGATATGGTTATTTTTCAATATATCGGATATTAACATCTGATCCAAAATATTGCCATGGATAAAATCATAGTTGTTGCTATTAGGCAAATCAATTAAATTATCTAAATTACCGGCATAAGTAAGCGCATCTAAATTATAAACATTGATGCCAAGATTTCTTGACAGAATATTACGAATAAAATTAGAACCGATAAAACCGGCTCCACCAGTTACTAATATATTTTTCATCGCCACCTATTATAAGTATTCTGCTTCTAAGAATGTAGTTGCGTTTTTATCTTTTTCTGAAATCAATAAAGGAATATCGGCGGCAATTGGCCATTCTATTCCAACTGTAATATCGTTCCACAGAATACCTCTTTCGTTTATTTTGGAATAATAACTAGCACATTGATATTCTATTTTTGACCATTCACTTAGGGCATAAAATCCATGGGCGAATCCTGGTGGAACCCAGAAAGTGTTTTTATTTTCATCGGATAATATCGCCGAGCACCATTGTCCGAAAGTAGGCGAATCTCTGCGAATATCTACGGCAACATCAAATACTTTGCCAACAACGGCGCTTACGAGTTTTCCCTGTGGAAAAACTACCTGATAGTGAAGCCCTCGAAGTGTACCCTGTTTAGATGCCGAAACATTGGTTTGAACCAGACTGTAATCCCCGCATATTTCACGAAACTCTTGTTCTATAAAGGTTTCCATAAAAAATCCCCGGCTGTCGTGAAATACCTTGGGTTTAAATACAATAAGATCAGGAATACGTAATCGCTCAAATTCCATACCTACTCTTTTTCTTCTTCGTATTCCACAGTAGCGTATGGGAAATAAACCTTCTTCCACAGCTTATTCTCAAACCTGTAAACCATAAAACAAGGATGGCCGTCTCTGGTTATGTCAACAATCGACGTAACACCTTGTTCGCCTAAGCGATAAGCCACTCCGTCTTGATCAAAAACCTGCTTGATATTATGCATTTATCCTCCTGTAATCCAACTATCTTTAGTTTCTCGACGTAATTTTTTGGCATCTTCCCATTTGAGATCTTTACCGATTTCAATTACTTTGCGAATAACCAAGCCCTGTTCTTTCCCCACACCAAGATAAAAAGCAAATGATTTTACTGCAAATTTTTTGTCCACAAATCCTCCTTTATATAATATAGATATTACCACAGAATCGTCATTCTGTCAAGGGTAGATGAAATAAAGATTTTATCTACTACGATTTTTTCTTGTCCTGTGGCTCTTTCTTTTCATCTGGCTTATTAGTGGCTTTCGCCGCTTCCTGTTCAGCCGCCAGGTCTTCTTGTTCCTGCGTCATTTCTTTGCCTTCAACATATAGTCGCATACTTTCATCTACTGTGCGTTCCAGAGATACGTCAACGGCTTTCTTGAGACCTTCAAGCAAGTTGGTTTCTAGTCCATAGCCATTCGGGAATATCAGTAACTTTTTATTTGCTGTCAGTGAAAAATTCAAGCCACTGAGATAATGCTTGGGCTGATTGAAAGTATATGTTTGTGATCCATCGCTATATTTCCACTTAAAATCCCAATCACCTTTATTGGTGTCATCGATTAGTTTTTGTACGAATTTCATCTTCTACTGCCTTTCCAAAAATTTAGCAATTAATTTATCCATGGTTTCCTTGCTGGCAATACTTCCGTCTTGCGCAATAACCACGTCTTTGCTGGGATTACGATAAACAAAATATCCGTGTTCATGCAAGAATTTCAGGAATCCTTCAACACCTTGCTTTACAACTTCATCTAGTTCACTCATATCGTCCATCCTTCCAATTTCACAAATTCATGGAAATTACAACCATCGTATGGGCATACAAGTGACGGAGACACAGTACCGTCGTCTGCTATTTTGTGCTCTGAAAGCGTACACGTATGTCCATTGGTACACGTAACTAATGCGGTTTTGCCATTCCAAGCAGACCCGCCCTTCCACGTACCAGGCATATATTCTGAATTATATGGAATAAGTATCATATCACTCCTCCTTTATGAAATGTGCATTTTATTATGTTTCTTTTTCCATTAGTTTTGCTACATTAATATGATTTGCTTCTACATAATCAAGAAAATCTTTTACAGCATATTCTGGTTCGTTCCACGCACCGAACTGGTGTTTTAAGTTCTTGGCAGACCATTTATACCACGAGTTTGTTACACTAAATGTCCAGCCATAAGGGAATCTCCCCAAGGTATAATCATAGGAAGATAATTTTACCTCTCTAGATTTATGGGCAAATAATTTATCCGCTCGATCTAGCAATGTCTTCAAATCTTCAACATCGTTCATGATAATCTCCCTAATCAAAATATCGTAAATGTTACCAGTTTTTGTATGTCTTCAGGAACTTGATCCCAAAGATTGCTCAACCTATTGATTTCGACGCGAATATCGTCAAGACGGTTAGAGCACTCCTTGCCCCAAGTACCAAAGTTTTCGCCACGCAAATGACCTTCTCCGCTTCGAATATTACCTTTTTCTATTTCAATATTGGTGTAAAGATTGCTGGCGCTTTGTATTTGAAACCTGGTATAATTCTGAAGGCATTTTTTAAACAATTTATAATATTCGACTTCGCCAGCGAGCGCGACAATCATCTTGTCGAGACTGTCCATAATGGAGCCAGATAAATCATCTTCAGCGCCATAATCCCCACCACTATGTCCAACAAAATCTACGCCAATCCAGTCCCACGGTTTACTCATAACATCTCCTTAATAAAATCTAGTTTTCATTATGTGGTACTTTTTCTTTTTTAGATAAATCAAATAAATCATGTTCTTTAGAAACAGATGTTACTAGCGAACTAACGGTGTCATAAACCAAAGATACCATTAAATCTATATCAAATTTGACTTGTTCTTTTTTAACCAATGCCATATAAGTCCGCATAATTGCTTTTGCGTGATATTCACCAGAACCAACAGCCAACAAACCGTCTTCTGGAACTAAAATTGAAAAATCATTTTGGACTTCATATAATGTTTTTCCATTGTAAAAAATAAAATTACCGCCTTTTGCTACTCCCTTATCTTCTTGTAAATAACCGCCATCCTTCATGGCTGTTTTAGCCCAATCTACAAAGGAAGTATATACATTTTTTTCTTCTTTCCAGTTCGGCAGATCCTTAGATATTTTAGCATATTCTAAAATTTGACCCATGCGAAAAGATGACGTATAGCCAAACGCCAAATCATCTCTTTTGAAAATTTTAGGTTTTACATATAAATCTTTTGTAAACCCGTCGCTTCCACATTTGTCACCAGCCATATAAAGATACTTATCTTTACCCAAAGTAAAATCTACGCCGATAATTAAAGTCATTAATTTCCTATCTCCTTCGATTCTAATAAAATTTAGTTTTAATTATGTTCTACTATTGTGATAGACATATCTTCATCTTTATGAACTCGCAAGACAACATAATTTCTATTTGCTTTAATGGCGTTCTGAATTAACTTGTCTTTACGGTGATAGTCCAAAACTTCTCCATTTATTTCTGCCAGCCACATCCACGCATCACACCTATGCCCACCCCATCGAAAAGGATAGGATATAATAACAGTGTCAGGAAATAAATCGTGACGGTCTTCATATTTCATTTTATTGATCATCTGGTTCTGGAATTTCTTTTTCAATTTCTTCCATTTTGGCTAATACCTCTTGCAGAGTTTCCAGACGGCGAAGCATATCCTGATGTTCCGTTGCGGTTCCATATGCGCGAGTCTTAGCATCAACGTCCAAAATTGTTATACCCAGCCACACGGCAAGTTTATTCCATCTCCTAATTTTATCCATATTTTCTCCTCATGAAAGTAGAATTTTATTACGTTATAATATTACCACAATTTTGATATTTTGTCAAGTTATTCATTGTCGCGAATAAAGTATTGTTTTCGCGAAGTTTATTCGTTAGAAATGTAAGAACATGTATTTATTTAGTTAATTCTTTGAGAACGATATTCAATTCTTTATTCTCACTCAAAACTACATCCCAATTCCAAAGGAAATCTCGCCTTACTCCAACAACATCTTCGTCTTTGGAATAAACCACGCTCGTTACTTGTAACATGCTTTGTTCCCATAATTCTTTTTCTAATTCTTTCAACGAATCACCATTTACTTTGAACCAATAATCTTCGTGTCCATTCTCGGTTTCCCGTCTGTCCAATTCAAAATCTAATTTATTCAAGATTTATTCCTTTCTAATAAAATGTTGATTTTATTCACCAAAATCCAATTCTGGTTTTGGTTGATATTCAGACAAGAATTTCTTCATAGATATTCTAACCGGAATTTTATTGTTATTATTATAATTCCATTTAAATCCGCGAACATATTTGTCATCAAAATTTTCAACAAAAAATACTTTTTCTATGGTTGGATCAAACCAGTCTGGGTTGAAATTTATATAGTTGCTGTATTGAATAATTTCCATTTTTCTCCTAATAAAACTAATATTTCATGTTGCTCAATATATGTGCGATTACATCCACAGTCCAACCATTTCCTATGCCTTTATATCTTTGACTATCACTAACGCCCTCAGTATAATTGTCTGGTAGGGTTTGTAGCCGCTCACATTCTATTGGATGAAATTTTCTAATTAATTTTTCTGTCACCAGAACATTATAGGGGATGCCTTTGTATGTGTTGGCGGTAATACACGATGATTTTTCGTTTTTTACATCGCTGTGATGATCAAAATCCCAATGTGTTCTTCCGTCAGCAACCTCTCTATTCATGTACTCGATGGCTTTTTCTGTGTGAACTAATAAATTTAATCTTTCTGTATAAGAAGGAACCACGCAGTTGGATTTGCCGTCATTCCTCATATTGAGTTGAAATTCTACTCCGTGGTTTGTAATTTGGTTCCTGGTAGCTGCTCCGTTTACTTTATTGATGTCTACAATGCTTGGGATATGACCGCCACCTGCACTAGTTCTAATGGTTGGGGATTTTTCAAAAAAGGTTCTTGGCTCCACCTCTTTAAATCCTCCATAAATATTGTGCAAACAAGGAATATCTGCATCTGGAAAAATAATATCTTTTAGATAAATATGTTTATCTTCAGGAATTTGAACATTGGCTATATTCGTCCAGTACAATCTTTTCCTGTTTTGTGCCGATACCAGCGATGAATTAATTTCAATAGGTTTTACACCAACCAAATCAGAAATAATGTTCTGCCATTCTTGTTTCATCTTTACATTTTCTAAAAGAAAATATTCTGGTTGATAAAATTTCAAAATATCAACAAATACAAAAAACAATTTGCTACGCGAATCTTCAAAATTTAATCCCATTCCAGCATTTGAAAATCCCTGGCACGGACTTCCTCCCATAATCAAATCAATTTTTGGCAACTTCCATTCCTGCCAATTATTAATATCTCCTAATCTAATAATATCGGGATAATTCTTTTGAGAAATCTGAGTCGCATATTTATCAATTTCGCTGGCGTAATAATTATCCACTTGGATGCCAGCGCGTTCTAAAGCTACCATACCACAAGATATTCCATCGAATAGCGAAAGTACATTAATTCCCAAATTTGTCTCCTTTTACCACATGAAAAAACTATTCATAATATTTTCTACGCATTTCTTCCGCAAAGGTGTTAGCCTCTTCAGGATTAGCAAAACTACCTAAAACCTTATTTTTGCCATCAATTTGTAATTGCACAAAATATTTTCCGTTATGAAGAGATACATTGCGATATCCCGAAACATTATTTTTATTGGCTCCAATTCGATTTATGCCATTTAAACTTTTATTTGATAGTTTTAAATTAGATTTTCTATCGTCTAATGTATTATTATTAACGTGATCTATAATAAAATCGGGGAAATTCAAAATAAATCTATGTAGCAAATGAGATTTGTATTTAGATTTTCCTTTTGAATTTTTCCCAACATATTCTGTAAAACTAGGATAAACCAATCCGGTATTTAACATTCGGTGACAATTAATACTATACCCAAAATCTACTATTCTATTAAAATCTTCCTCGTCTACAAGTATTTCAAAATTTTCACCGGCTTCGGATGTATAATAAATTATTACGTAATTTTCACAGATTTTATAGCTATTTTTCATTGTCATCATTTCATGATAAGAACTGCATCAAGGAACCAATTAAAACATCAAGTTTGCGATCAACGAATACCACATATTCTTCATCGTCGCTCCAGTGGATTTTTGGTATCTGCTCAAGATCATAAGCGAGCCGTTCCTTCTTTGACATTTTACTAATCCTAGCAAGTTCTTCAATCCATTCTAATTTATTCATAGTGCTCCTCATGAAACAATCATTTTATTTTTTTAATACGATAATATTATCATCAACAAATTTTATTCCCGCATTATCGGTTTCAAATGAAAAATTACAATGCACATTAATACAATATTCTTTGATATGAAGAAGAACATCCGCAATACCAACGCTGTATAATAAGTGATTTAATATTTCTGCGGCACTATTATTTTCACCATCTATTAAAATATTTTCAAGTTTACTCATTTTACTCTCCTCATGAAACGCTGATTTTATCTTCTTTTTTTGCGCATATTTTTTAGTTGGCAACTTAATACTATATATCTAATAATTTCAAATAAATAAGTAATTACATAAGTACCTACCGCAAACCAAAATATAAATAATAACGCCCCTTTGATAACTTCGTCTGGCATTTTACTCCTAATAAAAGACTTATTTTATTAATCCCACGCAATTTCATACCACAGGCAAGGACTATTCCAATTGATAATCCATCCTGAATCTCGAAGAGCATCTTCTTCCTTTTCTGTCAAATGCTCTCCTCCGGTGTAAAAATTACATTCAGTTTTGCCATCCTGGGCTTCGCGTACAACATGATTAATTAGTTGGCGCAAAAGGCTGTGAGAACCATGGTCAAAATATCCACGAACCATTTCTCTGAGATCAAACATTGTAGGAATATACATTATGAAATCTCTCTTTTATTATGGAAAACGCCTTTAACGAATGTATCATATGTGTCGGAATCCGTCCATCTTTCGTTATTCCAACCCACATTCCATTCTTGCAAAATATAAGCGATTTCCAACCATCTCGCATCCCTGCCGAGACGCATAGGGAACAGGAGAAATCTTTTAACAATTCTTTTATCGCCATAAATAGGTATCTTAGATCGCCATTTCATAATAAAATCCTTCTTTCATGAATAATGAATATTTTCATCTAATTCAGCAACAGCATCCTTAAATTCTTTAATCTGCCATGAATTAGTTAAGGCAACATCATAAAGAAGATATTCTTTTCCCCGAATAATATACCAAATCATTTTTACCGCATCTTTAAATTTATTCCAACCTGGTTGATACAAAGCGCGAAAAGAAGGAATATATTGGCTGATATAAACTTCGCCTACTTCTTCCTTTTCCTGCCATTGGCTAATCTGTATCATGGTACATCCACAACCGCAATCCACATTAATTTTTTTTATAATTTTTTCCATCATTCCTCCTCTGAATCATTCTCTGAATCATTCTTATGCCAATCGACCCCGAATACTCTATGGAGTGTAATCTGCCAAGCAAATTCGATCCAACCCCAGATGCTAATCAGGCGAAAATATACCTTGTACCAAAAAGGTAGTGTTTGCCATGTCTTGTGAAAATAAGATTGAAAATCCCCCGTAGCCACAGTTGCTTTATTAATGGCTTCGGTTAAATTCTCGCCTGATTCCCGCATGTCCTTAAGATTACTCATAATAAAATTCCCTTTCATTATGCCAACTATACCATAGTTGTTGTTACTTGTCAAGGGCTAATAATCTTCCTTTTCGTCTTTTCGCCCTTGCTTATATCCGTCGTCCCAATCGCTTTCCGATCTGTCGTTTTGTCCGGCATCAAATCCTAAATCCCATATTTCAATAATTTTGCTTTCAATCCAATTTAGTGTTGCTAAATCAGGACTCATATATTTTTCAAATTTTGATACAAAATGAGACAATAAATTTTTATTCATTTTTCCTCGTAGGATTTTTATAATTTATAATTATGGGATTATTTACAATCCTATATCGTTCGTCCAGGATGCTGGCGTTTATATACGTCACCTTACCTAGTTTCACTTTTGCCGCCGCCTCATGGATATGTCCTGAAATATGATATTTTAGTTTTTTCAATTCCGTTATTCTTTTAGCCAAAGAAATGCTTCCCGTATTTCTTCCATCCATGGCTTCATCCAATATTCCAAAAGCTGCACCATGGGTAATCAAAATATTGACATCATCTGGAATTTGGCGATATAGTTCGCGCAATTCCTGTTCGGTTTTCATAAACCACCATTCTCTAAATGGTAGGGAATATGGTGATGCAAATATTTTTATTCCATCGATTGTTATGGTATCGTGATTCAAGATATGAATGCTTGGATATTGTTTTGCTAATGCTGTAATATCCTGCCAGTTGCCGTCATGATTGCCGAATGTAATAACTTTATGAGTATAGGGTAATTCATTCAGCCAATATAGAAATCCTTCACCGTAATCAAAATGATTTTTTTGAATATCTCCAGCAAATGCTAATATATCGCCAGGATGATCAAAAAACCACTGCGTTAATTTATTGCTGATTTGACCATGAATATCTGAAAATACTACGATACGCATTCAACATTCCTTTTTGCCGTAATCAGCGCAGGAACTCCATCTTCTGGCTGAACGAGAATCGTTCCTTCCCAGTCTCCCGACAATCCTGGGAATTTCCACATGGTTCCTACTTCAACATAAACTTCATAATCGTTATAAAATTCACTCATATAAGAACCTTCGGAATAATATTTCCCATTCTTTTTAAAATAGACTAATTCAATTTTTCTTGACATTTTTACTCCATGAAACGAGAATTTTATTCAGTACTAAAAGCATCAGGTAAAATACGATCTCGATAATCTTTACTGACCTTTCGTGCAAAACCTTCAATCAGCGGTTTCAAACAATGCTGGCAAATATCTGCCTGAATACTGTTCATATCGCCAAAAATAGAGAAATAGCCACCCGTAAAATCTATGTGCAGAAATTCTTGGGCTTCCATTTGATCTTCAAATGTGCCATCAATTTCGTAAGTTTTACCACACTTATCGCAAGTATAAGCAAACGGCTTGTTTATTTTTACTTTTTTATATGTTATCATATTTTTCCTTTCTGTTATATCTTTTAGTGATAGTGTTATCAGCAGCGGTGATACTATGAACTACATAGAATTCCCATTTTATGCTGAACGCGGGATTTCAAATATTCATACCTTTGGATTCGTTGGGGTCTACTACAATCACAATCCCCTCGCGGAAAAAGAATTGTCGCACAATGCTCGTCGTGCCAGTCTTCTGCACCGCCCACTTCTTTCCACACCTCTCCCAGCAATTCCTGAAGTTCTTTAATCTCAGCAGTCATTCTTTTATATTCTGATTCTAAAGAAACCATTTCCATTTGTTTACTCCTAATGAATCTATAATTTCATTGTGCTAATCAGGTATCTGATTGATACGTGCGATAATTTTCTGAATGTTTTCTTTGGTAATTTCTTCTTGGCTCTTTTTAGTTGGTTGATCATATCCTGCATGTACTAATTTTAGAAACTTTTGTCTACTACCAAATAATTTCTTCATGATACACGCCTGGACACCTACTTCTTTAATATATTTTTCATCAGTAGCGCATTTCACCACAATCTTATCACCATCTGAAAAATAGCAAATTGTAGCAGGTGGGCTGTAGGTGATACGCACGGGAATTAGATTCTCGTAAGCACTGCGTGGCTTTACATTAGTTACAGTAAACGTAACCGGCTCAATTTCGGCGAGTGATTTTACGAGATTCCTCCACGTTGCTGTGTCGAAACTCCATTCATCATAAACTTGTCCTGAAGAGTTTAGTCCGTTCATTTTATTCTCCTTTTCTTTTTATAATATTACCACAGTTATCCGATTTTGTCAATCTGTTACATAAAACGAATCTTTTATTATGTTCTATTGACATTCTTTATTGGTTGGGTCAACACTAAAACTATTGATGTTATCATATACCGCACCTATATAGTTGCCTTCTTTATTATAAAGTACTATATCCGTTATGTTATTAAATATATCAATACTGACTCTTGCATATACTGCGCAAAATGTTAATACTTCGCCCGATTCAAGATTAATGGTAATTTCTTTCCATGGTAAATTCGATAGGTCTGGAACCGTGCGAACGGGCGTTACACAACCAACCATCGCCATTAATAAAACCAGCAACACAAATGCTTTGATAATTGCTTTCATTTATAGTATCTCCTTTTTATATAATAGAATTCGTCTTTCATGCGGTAGGCATTGACTGGATTTTATCCAATGCTTTTTTCACATCTCCAGGATTTGCAATCCAATCTTCATCTTCTGAGTGAATAACAGCCCAATCTGAATCATTCATATATTTGGCATAACATTTAGATCCGTTGCCGCCGTGAGTATGTAATCCCTCGCCCCCATGTAGCATGTTATTGATGGGATTATCGAGTTTAACTTCCACCATATATGTTTTAGTCCAGCCGGTTTCCATGGTGAATAATAGAGCAACCAAATCTTTTTCTTCTTGTGTTAGTTTATCTAAGTTATGTGCATTCAAATTTATCCTCCTGTTATATGATAAAACCCTTATTTCATTGTGTCCAAATTGCTTCTGTTGTTACGTGTAACTGACCATTCAATTCTACCAGCGGATTAAAATCCAGCCAATCCGCTTTTGTGTTTTCACAAACAATTATTTGCCCGTTCCTAGTCCTACACCATTCGCCAAGTTCTTTATAATCAATAGTTTTATTATTCATTCTATAATAAATCCCTCCAAACTGATAGGGCGGATCTATATACCATGTAGCCTTTACATTCTTGATATTATGATAGTCGTCACATTTAACTTTCCAGTGTTTTATTTTATAAAGATTTTTAGCAATTTCTAATTTGTTCTTACTCCATCTGCTTCTTTCTCTGCTAGTCTTTTTTGGCATCGCTGAAGCAGGATTGATACAAAACCCTATAAGCCATTTTTCTTCATCGGACAAGGTACTAAAATCATCTACGTTCTGACCCAATTCTAAATCAGGTAAAGATAAAATATCTTTTTCATTTGCTTGAATCAGGTACTGCCAAATACGGGTTATAGTTTCATACTTATCAACTAAATAAACTTGTTTCTTCCAATTATCGCCATACAAAGAATATTGCGCAGCTCCACAAAAAGGTTCTATGATAATGTCGCATGTTGGTTCTGGATAATATTTAGCAAGTTTCTTTTTTGTACCATAATAAGTCCACAAATTTTTCACCTCCACATAATGAAACTCTTGTTTTATGCACCGATACAATTATTGCAACTGGGATAATCTATATCGCAATTATCGCATGGTGATTCTGTTACCTCTTTAGTATAGGTATAAATTGTTTTATGCATGGCTTCTCGCGCCTGGTAAAAATGTTCGTGGCACAAAACCTTTCCGGTCATATCTAAAGACATAGCAGGGTTGCTTACTTCTTTTTTACAGATATCACAAAAATATTTAACCATAATTGCCTCCTAATAAAATGCCTGTTTCATTAATCCCAATTGTCGATTATCAATTTTAAGACAAAACATACAAGTGCTATTCCACAACCTATCAAGCCAAACACGGCAAGCACAGGTAAAGCACTGTTACTTTCTAAAGAATAAACAGTCAAAGCCCAGATGGATAAAACTAAAATTGCACCCCAAATTGCACCAACAAACATTTTTCCCATATTGTTCTCCTTTTCTTTATAATGAAATATCGCTTTTATGCTGATTTTTAAATGATTTACCACAATACCAGCAAGAATTATGCATAGTTCCACCAGCATAAACTACCATATTGTTTTTATTCATAATGCTTATTTTGTTACATGACTTACATTTCTTTTTAATCATGAAACACTCCTTTCATTGTGTAAAACATCCACGATTTTTCTAACGGTTTTTGCCAATTCTGTATATTGCTCAATGGTAAACAGCGCCTTATTTAAAGTTTTTACTTTGACATCAACGTGGTCTTTATTAAACTTATCGTCAGTTAAATCGCGCAGGTATTTGATTCTTGATTCTTGTTCTTTTATCCACGCTTCAGACGGAATGCTATCGTCTAAAAACATATACAGTTGATCAAAATCTCCATAATCAAATTCGATTTCTCTGTCTTCTGATCGTCCTGGCAGAGTTCCATCAACTAATTGTGAAATATCGCCGGTTGTTACCTCTAATCCGTTGCCTCCAAAATAGGCGATTTCCATATTGCCTTCTGGCTGTTCGTATTCCCACGCACTACAGATTTCCCAAGCCATTTGAATGGCTCTGTGATAAATATTTTTTCGGTATTGTACCTTCATGTACTCGGCGCTTTCAAGATGCTGTGCAAGATTCAAAGCCATCCAACTCATTGAATGAACTAAATCCAACAATTCTTCGCGGGTCATATCTCGATAATGTTTTACTGTTTTATCTTGCATGAAATCCTCATTTTATTGTTCCTTTGGTCGGATATATTCTTTTCCCCATCGCGTCTCTCGAATAATCCAACCCCTTTTTACCATATTTTTTTCATCGAGTTTATCGTCGATAAAAAAATATATTCCTAAAAACACTATCGATATAACAGATATCCAAAATCCTACAGGAAATCCCAAAAACATTATTGTACCTCCTTAATAAAATCACGATTTTATTTTGTTCTGTTAATCCAACTTTCAACATCTTGGTTTTCTTCACCATCTGCTCCAGACTGTATTACTGGTAAATCATGGGATTCCTTGATTATATCAGCCAAGTATAAAATAGCTTTTGCTACTGCTACAGAACCAGCATTATGGTCAGACCAAGTTTCAGCAAATTCAATTGATTTTTTTACCTCGTCAATATTCACAAAACATCTCCTTATGAAAGTATGATTTTATGTTACCAGTTTCGATATTTTTTCCAAATAGAAACAGACAATATTAGCAGTATCAATCCTGACAACTGAATCCCCAATAGAACAAGAGAAATTGCAATTGACCAATGTTTCATAAACGCCACATTATATATCATTGTTAGAGGTGAAATTCCCATAATGCTATAAACAAACCAATGATTGGCAGACCATTTCTTAAATTGTTCCATTCCTAATTTTATATTTTTTACAATTGATTTCATTTCTACTCCTTTGCGATATAATAAAACTTTGATTTCATTGCCTAAAAATCTTTACGCCATTAACTACGGCGTTTTGAACTGATTCTTGTACGCTTTCAACGAACTTGTATAACCCTTTATATATTAACTGAATATTCTCGTCATCTTTTTCGGAACAGGCTTGTAACCACTTCTTTGTAAAATACCAGTGAATATCTGGATAATTCAGTCCGTTATTATGCAGTTCCCGTATTTTAGAATAGATGGATGCAAAACTCTCAGAAATATTTTTATTCCTAATAGTCAAAGGAACACATTGAGATTCAACCGCACAAGTTTCTACAGAACCATTGTGGATATCAAACATGGATTCGCCCTTACTATCTTCCAGCGCTTCAAACAAATCAAATTCGTGAAATAACCAATCGCCTTTTTTATACATTGTTATTCTCCTTATTCAACACTATCTGATATTCCCTGCGCACCATAAATGTCTTCGGGTGCTTCGTGGTCGCCATTGGTATTCAAAACCTTTCGCGTGTTAAGATCATCGTCTAAATTATCTAACCATTTCCGCAATTCATGAATATATCTATTCCCCCAAATGCTTAGAGACTTATTATTATTGCTAAATTCTAAAATCTCATATTCTGCGATATATTCGACATCAAAATCTAACGTAAGAAATTTATTTACCAGCATTCTTTTTACTCCTTTCAGTTCCATCGGTATTAGCATAGCCGTATACTTTGACACGACCATTTACAATTTCTTTGATATCTGCTAATTGCATTTTAGCGAATACCCTATGACCGGCATCTATGGCTGCATTTTTAGTCGGCCACTCTGAAGTCATAGCCATACCAGAAAAGAATTCCGACACCATCCAAGATTTCATGATTTCATTTTCAAAGACTTTGTGATGAACAAAACATCTGATAGGCACATCCGTTAATTCCGTTCCGTCTACTTCAAATAATATGCCTTTATTTGTTGGCGGATCTACTAACTTGATATTATATTTGGGCATCTGTTATTCCTTTCTGTTATGGTCTAATTATTACCGCTTCTACTACTGCGCCATACGGGTACTGCGGATTTTCTGTTAGTTGATCTATCCAATATGATTCTCCGTCAAAAGTGATTGCACCACCACGATCCATACATTCCCATGTCTTACCACCAACAATGATTTTAGTACCGAAATCTAATTCCACAGGACAAGCTATTGCGACATCCATAAATTCCTGCCATCTACTGCCATTAGCCATTTTGCTAATACATTCACCGTTCACAAACCTACTACAGTTTACACCACCAAGAGCAGGTTCATAATGTGATACTCTTACCTTGATGATCTCGCCAGATGTTTCTGTTATAGATTCTTCGTATACAACATCTTCTACGGATTCACCCGGCTGACTAGAAAATTTTCCTGTCCGGTATTCAAGATAACATCTGCTTTTATAATCAAATCTAATTCGCCGTCTCCGTTTACATCAGCAAAGATCTGTTCCACTTGAGTTACCTGCGGTTTATCAACTAACGACATACCTATTTTGATACTCAACCCGATAACCGCGATAAGCAATAGGGCAATCAAAACCGTCACAAATTTCTTTTTCATATCATCCTCCTTATTTTTCTTCTGGGTGTTCCCATGTGATTGATGTCAAATCATATGTTTCAACGATGGCGACAATTTCTCCATTGATAAAAAATGGAAGATATTGTACGCCATCAATAGTAATGGGATCAATTCCCATTTTATCAGCAAGAACCACCTTGTCTTCCGATATTGCATATGTTGCCCTAAATACCTTCATATTATTCTCCTTATAACATAATGAAATCTAACTTTTATCGTGTTACATATCTATGATGGACTGTAATTGCTCTACGATATAGCCATAGCCTTTTTTATATCTGATGGCTTGAATTTCTTTTGGTGCTAATTCTTTGGCTTCTTTGACGATCTGATTCCATGTTTTATTGATGGTAAAATGCTGGATGCCATATTCGCAGATGCCAAAATCATCGTTCAGAATATCATTGTATAAACGATGGGCTTCATCGTGTGCCTCTTGGAGTGTCATGGGTTTTGCACCACCAAAATATTCTACGATGGCCGTTGGTACAAAATTTTCCCTAGACTGTCCACCACCTAACCATGTCCAATTGAGATTATCAATAGCCTGTGCATCGATAACCCTTACTTGATCTTTCATTTCCAAAATATAAATTCCATTATCTGCTGACATAATTACTCCTTCCTGTTAATGAATAAACTGCAAAACAATCCATCCAAATCCCAAAACCATTAATGGGACAAGAAAAGTCACACTCAATGCCTTGATCAATTTTTCTGAAAATATTCCCTCATCGATCTTATTCTGGGTGCTTTTATTCATAAATAATCCGGCTACTGAACTAATCCCAATAGCATAAGGTATAGTCAATTCAGGCAAATGAAAGAGAGGCACAATAAACCATCCCCACATTATTGACAGAATCCATCCATTCATAATAATCGCTGCGGGAATTACAACGACAAACAAAAACACAATCCCCAAACACCCTAAAACAGTTGTATCTTTTTTCATAATTATTCTCCTTTTTTATCCGAGTTTTTCTAATGAAATTCAGGTTTTATGTTACACCAAATCAATCAATCCATGTTATAAAAATGATCTGATGCAAAATCTGCCCTAAATAAATCTTCCAGTATATCGATCTCCCCTTGGGGAATATTATGTTGTTTTATTAGGGTGTCTTGATAAACAATCCTGTTATAGTGCGCTCTATACATATAGGAATTTCCGGTAACACCATCGCCATAATCCACCAAGACATTCATCAAATCCATGTCGTTTTCTCTGTCATCAAAACCATACTTGGTTACATCTTCGACCTTGATAATTTTCATTGTCATTCCTTATGAAATCGTCATTTTATTGTTGCCAAATAAGGGAAATAAACCACCCCATAGCAAACCCCAGCACAACATCAACCGCATACATCCCATCGCCAATGAACGGTCTTAATTGTGGAGCAAGCCAGCCTATAAGTTCAATTACAAGAAACGTCAATACCACAGATGCTAGAATTTTTAGAAATATTTTCATATTGTCTCCTTATGAATTTGATGTTTTATGAGGTAAAGTTGAGCCTGGTTTTATCTAATTCTGCAAGTTGCATCATGTACGCAACGGCTTCATCTCTTTGTTTTTGAAAATCAAAAGTAGGGCAAGCCCAAACTGTTTTAATTATGGGAAAGCAACCGCCCTTTCCTTTAGACAAATACCCTAATTTGACATATTTGTTCAAAATCTTGATATCTTCGGTTGTTAGTTGCCCAATATCGGTTACAGAACCTACCATTGCTCGTTGTACAATTTCTGGGATATCGCTCATTTATTCCTCCCTTTCTGTTATCTAATCTTATCACATTATTACGAAGTTGTCAAGATATGAAATCCTGATTTTATTTAGTAGATTACTGCAACCCTATCTGATCCGCTAGCAGCAGTTTCCACGATGCTAATTTCAGCACTACATGATACCAGTCCATCTTCTTCTTCGGCATCGAAATCACAGCCCTGCGGAAGCACAACTTCTAGATCGCCAAATTCCGATAGTAACATTTGCAACTCTTCAATCAATTCTGTTATATTCATTTTATCATCCTTTCTTATTTCTTTTTAGAATATGCGGACAGACATACAACAAATAATAAAATCCAGAATGCTAAATCCAAGTTAATCCTCCTCATCGTACAGATCTTCTTTTACACTATCTAGCCATTTATCTATGACCTTTTTATTAGCACCAATAATAAAGTCCCATACCAGTTCAGGATTTTCGTGATCTGAAAACATAAGGTCTAGGTCGTCATTACTATAATCTAATTTTACAGCGTGTTCATAGGCTCGTGTATATTTCTCGTCTAGCCTGGACATTGTGTTACTCCTTTCTGATGTAATAAAAGATGTGTTTTATGTTACTCAACAGATTCGAGATCATCCAGTATGATTGTTTGAACCGCATCCATTGATTCCAGAACAATATCGACAAGATTAATTTGCTCTGTTATATCAAACTTGCCATCAGCGATTGCCCTATTAACAATATCCTTTACCGTTTCGGTAATAATATCAGCAAACCTATTTTTATCCCATTCTTTATTTTTCATTTTAATCTCCTTTCTACAACCTGTACCAATATTCTATACCATCAAATTCTATTGACTCAAAATCCATTTTACGAGAATCAGCAAATTCTTCCCAATTCACATATGATGCTATCATGCCGTTTCTATCAACATCCCCGCAGCCATAGGCAAATTCTTCACTATCTTCTTCAAAATAAGAATCTCGAATAAAAGTAATTCCAAATCCCCAGCTCTCATCGTCCCCCACAGATTCTTTAATTTTCAAAAGATGGTTGAGTTCTTCGGTTTCATATTCTTCAATTTTTGCCTGATCAATTTCTTGCAGCTCATCAATGCGCTCTTGAATGTCACGACTATCTAATGTCTCTTGGGTGTTATCAACATTCCTGCTCATTATATTCTCCTTTTCTACGATATGAAATGGTCTTTTTATTATATGAAATACCAGTTTTATTCTGTTATGATTCCTGCATTCAATAACCACAATCTAAAATCTTCCCATCCACCAGGATACCATCTGCGAGACGCTATTTTGTCTTTACTGCTATATCCAAAGCAGGCAGTTATTCCAAATTCTTCATATTTGATTTTTACCCAAACAACATATGGGGTTTGATCATTTATTTTTAGTGAGAGGTAAAATAACTTGCCGTCATTGGTTAGAATTTTACGCGCTTCTTCCCAAGTATATTTTGGCAATTCTAAAAACTTGATTACCGTTCTATTTTTATCCGATGTCAAAGTATTAGAGTGTAAACCACCTTGATAATACCCATAGGCAATTGATTTACCTTCTTTGCAGGTTTGCTCCACTTTATCCCAATTTATATCTTCTAGTAAGCCGTATTCTCCAAAATTTGTAAGCCATTGTCCATACCTTCCTAGAATTGCCACACTATACATGGTTATCTCCTTTCATTTCTCTGTTATAAGGGTAGCACGAAAACCGGCATTTGTCAATAGGCAATTTCTAATTCGCGTTCAGCCAGTAGCCATTCACCCGAAATAATATCATCCCCATCGATGTTAACATAATATAAATTCATATCAGAATCACCGTTTTCGCCTTCTTCTGCCAACTCGGTTATAGTTCCTTTTCTACCAACAAGTCCCCACTCTTCGGTTGAATTGAAATAAAGTACCTGTACTTTATCGCCTGTTTTGAAGTTAATCATTTTTATCCTTTCTACTATATAAAACAACCGTTTTATGTACTACCAATCCGCAGGAATTTCTGAATAGTATTCCCAGACATAATCTTTTTTACAATCGCCGTTACAGAGCAAAGATCCGTCTTCAAAATGAAATTCTAATGTGCCATCACCGTCCCACCAGTATTTCATAATAACCGGTTTTCCATCAATGATTTTTCGAGACACGGTATAAGTACCATCAGCAGGATAATTAGGATCAACGGGTTCACCTGGAAGTTCCTCAACACCTTCAGCAAGATTGAAAGTAGAATAGCAACCGGTCTTGCGATATTTCTTACCCAAATAGGTTTCATATTCTTCTTTGAAAAATTCATTGCGCAATAATTCGCCTATCATATTGGGATTGTCTTTAGGACTAGCATCTATTTTGAATTTCATTTGTACCTCCTGTTATATGAAACTATTATTTTATTTATTGATTATAGCGATAGCAATCATCGCAATTACCATAACAATAAAAATCAATACGGTGTCATCAATTTCAAACTTTCCAATTTTCATTTTATCCTCCTTATGAAATCGTTGTTTTATGATCTATCCAATATCTTCTGACTTTAGTACAGATACTTCAAGAACTTTTATTCTTTTATATCCTTGTGTTTTACCATAAGCAACCAGTTTATCATATTTTGGGAGATTATGGTATTCGTATCGTTCTACTTTTTCCATATCCTTATTATAAAATATGACCTCGTATGAAATCATTTTATCCCCCTAATCGTTTATTTTGTTGAATTCTGATATAATAATCTAGCGCCAGTTTTACGCCTTCAATTTTACCGTTTAGTCGTGCGACTTCCATGAAATTTTTGTTTTTGGTATATGGTGCTTTCAGATCTTCTAAATCCTTGATAGCCGTTTCACACCGCCTGGTAAATTCGTCATTCATTTAGACCTCCAATTCTGTTATATAGAATCAATGTTTTATTATGATTCATCTATCTCAACATTAATTAGTTCATATGTATCCATCCACGTAGCACCACAGTCACCACATTTGCCGTAGTCATAGAATTGACCGTCACCGTCACCAAATTCATTGTCATATGATTCAACATTCTTTGATTCACATTTTGGGCACAAATTACCCTTGTGCCTGATATAATTATTTTTTTGCTGATCTGTTAATCTTTCCATTTTATCCTCCTATTCCACTAATTCAACTTCCCAATCCCAAACTGCATAATCTTGTTCGGGGTGATTATCCCAAAGAACAAAAAGCATATCGCTGTCAAAAGGCTCAATAGATAGTTCGATGTTTATAATTCTGCCTTCTTCTCCTACCTGGACTGGACACATATCTTCAAGTGCCTGTTCTTCAATCAACCGTACTCTTTGACCGATCTCAAATTTCATATCGTCCTCCTGTTATATAATGAAATCTTGCTTTTATTGTGCTGTTATAGTATCTTCCCAACGATCCTGAATAAGCACTAACAAATCCCACATATCACACGCTTCGTCCTGGATGGTTGCATATTCTTCATTTTTACTATCAGTTAGCACCTTGCTTATGAGATCATAAATTTCCTGTTTAGTTATCATAAAATTGTCCTTTCATTGTCTAATAGTGTTACATAAAAACAGCGTTTTATATTATCCTACAGATATTCCGCCGTTACCGCCAATAAAAACAGTCTTGCCCGATTTAGCATTATTCTTATGATAGTCTTCCATATTTTCACCTTCCGTTGTGCATATCCACGCACCATTAGACCATTGTGCATAATAATGAAGTTTCACTACGATATATCCGTTCTCATTGAAAATAATATCTTCTGGTTTTAGTTGAATTGACATTAGCATGATTGTCTCCTTTTCTGTTATAAGTGTATCACGATATTCATAAGAATGCAATAGGCAATTTCCGTTAATGAAAGTTGCATTTTATTTAGTCATGCGCTTTGGTAATCTGGTCAAAAAAATTCCTGCATAGAATTTCCATATTGAAATCATAAAAACTGTAATAAAGGTGTTGTTGTCTTGTTGCCAAATTTCCAAATCAAATCCGATATGATATGGCGAATTATATTTGTGAGCCATAGCCTTTAGCACCCACCTATCATTTTTATTATTAACAATCATCCAATCCTCCTTTGTTATTATAATTTTATTCCCATTTTTTCTACAAGGATACGGTACATATCCATAATTTCTTTACTGCGTTCTCCGGTATTATGATCTTGTTCAACCCCAAAGAACACACCGATATAGAATAGCCTTGTTGCAACTTCGTAAAGAGCCGTGATCAATTCGTCTTTGTTATTGACATCAATCTGTTTAAGGGTTTCACGTGTGTGTTTCATTATTGACCTCCTGTTAATGAAAATAGTATTTTATCTAGTAGTTGATATTCTGATTTTCTTCTGTTACGATATGAATAGATGATCCGCTGTTATCGCCATTGATAAATGCGATTAATCCTTTCAGTTCTTTCCCGTCATCTGTTTCATTCCATTGCCGTTCTGCTATTGCGTTGGCATCCACAACCTCACCCCATGATGGGTTTTCATCAGCAAATACAGATTCATTCAAAATAAATTCATCTCGTTTTTCTTCTAACTCCTGAATACGATAATTTGTGTTCATCTATTTTATCCTTTCTGTTATATGAAATTCTTGTTTTATTATGATTGCTGTTTGTTGAGACCATCAATAAAGGATAGTATACCAGCATGAATAGCGCAGGGATCACCAACTAATTCATTAGGATTTTCTGTGTCTTCAAGATACCATCTCCACATTTCTTCATTCAATTTTTCACAGTCTGGTTTTAGTTCCTCTATTGTGTTAGCTTCTTTTTGGCAAAAATAACTTATTCCACAATTATGTGATACCATCAATTTTATCATGGTTAATCCTCCTGGTCTTTATCAAACAACCTAAAAGCGGTTTCCTCAAATGCAAACCACGCTAAAAGATTCTTGTGTTGTTCAATACTGCCAACGTTATCAGCACCATTCAAGGATGCAATAAATTCTGGAATAGTGATGCCTTGCTCTTCTGCATTTTCTGAAAGTAAATCCCAAATATCGGTTTCAAAATCATCATGGAATTTATTGGTATCGCTGTAGTAGCACAATGCACCAATAATGCCCGAAACACAACCACCGCGCCGTAAATCAGACATAAACCCCGACATACCGCTGTCATAACCGCTTGCGTGTTCTTCACAAATCTTGGTTACTTCCTGCTCTAATTCAGTCATTAGTATCTCCTATTCTGTTAATGAAATTGGTCTTTTATTATAAGTAATCCGGTATAGTGTCTTTTGGATTTTCACGCATAAACCTGGCAATCAAGGCTACACGTTCTCGATTATGAATAGCAGTCATTTCTTTACCATTATCTGTTTCAATTTTGCCTTGCCGTTCTTCTTCTGATAGTGTTAGAAATAGATTGCGATTGATTTTTCTATACCAGTCAATAAATGTTTCCAGTCGTTTGGTGGTGAATTTTTTTGACCATAGTTTAGCCGTATCTTTTACTTGATCTTCGGTCAGGGATAACCAGTATTGATTATCGGTTGTCATAAAATTCTCCTTTCATTACCTGTTATTTGAAATTTTGCGCTTCGGTGGAGGACTGCGCCTCCGAACATCATATTTTTAGGGCATGTTTATTTTTATGTTTCTTTATATCCGATATTTTATTCGAGCGCATCATTTCATTTATATTATAAGTATAGCACGACAATTTCAAGAAGTCAAGTATTTCTGGATATTTTAAGTTATCTAATGTTCAAAATGATCCGTTGATCCCACCTGAATATATCCGATTTCATCATCCTGCCATTGAAAGTACAACCACATTTTACCTTTTCTGATAGCAACTAGGTAATCATCTGTTTCACGCCACGACCTAACCTTGTACCTGTCCATAATATCTTGAATAGTAAACATTTTGTGCCTCCTGTTATCTGTTTGGAATTACGCCATAAAGATTTACAATACCTGTAAATATATCGCTGTTATAAGGCTCTGCGGATATCAGATATTCGTTAGCGTCTACCCATCCGTAATATCCCATAGAATCCACAATTAGCAGTTCCAGGTCGCCGTTCGCGGTTATTTTCATATTTTCTATAACTATAAAATGCCAATAACTAAATTGTCCTGCGCTTGCTATTCCGACATGAGCAATAATCACGCCGTTGTTGGCAAAAACTTCAGACTTTGCTTTCTCGACTATCTGTTCCACATCTGATTTTCTCACGGGTTCCAATAGGGTAAAATCAACTGCACCATAAACAACTGTCATATGCCATAAATCTGTGTCTGCACCAATTTTATCAGCCATCCAGTATAAGCTCGTTGGAGACATTGATCCGTTGCTGTCCCTGAATGCCGATCCCCTGCCTTCATACGTAGGCACAATATTGCCGTTGTCATCTACAAAATATGTGTTTACTATTTCTGTGGCCGACATGCTGTTATATCCTTGTATGATATCCATTGTGTTTAGAAGTGTCATTACACCACAGAAATTATAACGGACGTCTTCGCCATTAAAGTAATCCCTTACAGAATACAAAAAACCATATCGGTATTCGCTGTTATCCATCTGTTTGTGATAATATGAAGATATGTCATACTTCATACCCGTATCTACTATGGGTACAATGTTTTTTGCCACGTTTATTGTATTTGTAGTTGTAACAACGGCATTATCTTTTACCTTGAAATTAGAGGATGATTTTTGGATGGGATTCCTGGTTATTGTTATGCTGTTACACATAATTAAAACCAATCCTGCGGTTGTTATAATAGCAGTTATTGATTTTTTCAAGTCGTCATCCTTTCCTGGTTAGTTGTTATGAAATTGACATTTTATCGTGTAAAAACGGGTAGAAATGTAAAATACAATCCTCCCAAAGGTAAATAATCCTCATGGTACATTTCCTGCCATAATTTCAGGCTATCACAAGCTTTTTCTGCGGATTCAAAACCCATGTCTTCGTCATACCTTTTGATTGTTCCGTTTTCATAGATTACAAATATACCATACTTCATTTTATACCTCCTGTTCTGGTGTTTCTGTTATGGTGATGGTTACGTTCCTATCGAGAAATCTCCAAAAAATAGTCTCCATAGAGTCTCGATCTATGAACATCCCTTTGATTACATCATCAAATGTCCCGTAAACATCTTTTTCTACCTTGCCTTTTACCGTGACTGATTTTAATTCTGTGATCATTTTATGCCTCCTGTTATGTTTTTATCTAACGGCATAGGTGCGAACACGCCGTAAATTATATTGACTAACCGCGCCTTCTCCTAATCCGCTCCAATAACTATCAACCAATTGCTTTTTTACCAATTGGCGCAAGCAAGATAACCGCTTCTGTGTTATTCCCGTTGATCTTACCGCTGCATAACGAAAAACCGCTACGGATGAAGAGTCACATGCTTTTCTGATTAAATTAGCGGATTCCACATCATTGATTATAAGCGCAAACCTGTAATCAGATTCCCAATCCCATGATTCTTGTCTACCGCCATTATTTTTCATGTCTTCATATAAAGCAAATTCTGTTTTTGTTAAGACCATATGATAATCTCCTGTTATAGATAAAACTTGAATTTCATTGTGTACAACCCCATAAAAGGATTGTTTCATTGTGTTATTAATATCGCCTTCTTAAACATTGTAAAATCATGTTATATTCTACGGCAATTTTTTGAGCTTCTACTGCAACGCCTTCTAATTTGCCGGATAGTTTTACTGCCATGCCGTCCATGTCTCCACCGTTTGGATCTTGGCGATAATGAGCCATCCACAAAACTTCTGTGCCATCTGGATATTGATTAATCGGTTTTTCCATATTGATTATCCTTTTCTGATTTAATTATACCTGATTGTTACGGGTTGTCAATAGGCAATTTGTTAATGTTTAAACCCTAGTTTTTCCATCATTTGTAGCTCGGATTCTGTTATCAGCCCACGTTCTATAATTCTTATTGCCAGTATGGCCTGGTTGATCCTTTTGTCATTGTCTTCGCACCTGATAAGATTTTCTAAAAACCATCGTAGTCTCCTGTTAATTGGCATTGTTTGATCCTTTCCTGTTATATGGTGTATAGTCTTCTGAAAATACTGATAAATCCTTCATCATTGCATGATAAAATACCGCCTAATTCCTGATGACTAGGATTATATTGATCATCCCTTAAATCCCAATTAAATCTTTTAAAACCACCATAATTCTCATATTTGTTTAAAAACCTGATAAATACTGCATTAGTCCTGAAAATACAATCTGCCTGACGTTTACTGCCATCATTACTATATATTGTCACTTTTAGCATGTGTTGTTATCCTCCTGTTACATAAAATCGGATTTTCATTATGTGTTATTGTTTTTTGATCTTTTTTTCTAATTCCTGGATTCTATCATCCATAGATGATACCTTGATAATTAAGGCAACAATCATAATAAGCGCAAAGATTAGCAATTCTAGCATTTTGATTTTCTCCTTTTTAATAAACCTTGATTAGTTTACAGTATTCGACCATAATACCGTTGTTAATAAAAACTATTGACATTCTGTATTTGCGTTCATTCTTTTTCATCCATTGTCGAGCTTGCGATTCATTCTTGAAAATTTTTATATTCCACATTTGTTTTTCTCCTTTTGTTTGTTGTTATGACCTAATTATAGCACGTTGTTATAGAAAATACAATAGAACATTACCTTAAATTTTCCTGGTTATGCTACTTCTGCCCAATAATAATTTGGTTTATGATCTGGGTCACAAACCCATGCTTCAATCGAAAAGTTTTCGTCAGGATTATATAATCCTTCAATAATGTTAAAGACTTCTTCGATTGTTATATTTTCTGCGGTTAGCGTCCCGTCAATTCGTAATGCAAAACCAGTTTCAACCGTTGTTAATTCCTTATTCATTTTGTACCTCCTGTTATTTGATTTTACCATATGAAAAGATTATTTCATTAAACCTCGTTTACTTCCACAAACGGCATGTTTAAGAATGATGCCAAACCGCGACAATACATTCTTACTGATTTTATATCAGAAAATTGAGGATAAGACCGGATGACAAAATAATTATCATCATCCTTATATGCCGTGACCGTCAAACTATGATCATTATTGCAAGTTAAGATTAATACGTTTTTCATTTTAGCATTCTCCTATTCTGTTATATGTTTTTACCTGTTATCAGGCGGTATAATCCGCATATTGCTAATAAAAACGCGAATAAAACAAGTGTAAAGATTATAACAGGCATTCTACTTGTCCCATTGATCCATGATGTTTTTATTAATTTCTTCTGGCGTACATCCGATATACGGCATGGTTTTTGTAAATCTGTTATATTCCCGAATTGGCATCTCTTTAGTGGTATAGATAAAAGAATCCCAATCGCCAAAAAATTGTCTCATGCTATAGGTTACGTTTGATTCTCCGCCGGATATCTGACCGCTTGCCATTTTTCCATCGGATAACCTGGTAATCACACAAGAAAAATATCTGTTACCGTTTAAATCCATCTTACTGTTAAGAATTAGTACATGAGCCTTAATTTTATTTTCAGTCATTTTTTATCTCCTGTTATCTATTTGATTGATTCTGTTATATTGATTATAACAGATTAATAAATATTGTCAATAGTTAATGACAATATTTTAACCACATTTTACGATATAAACTAATAGATAAATCAAAACTTTTAAAAGATTTTTGTACTTGATCTAAAGACAAGCATGATGTAATTTCAAAACAAACATCTAAAATTAAATCATGCAATTCATGATTTAAGCATTCGCACGTTGCATACCTTATTAAGTCATCGTTCATTTTTTCAATATTTGGATATTCAATCATTTTTTAGCTCCTGTTATATACTGCATGAAATAAGATATTCATTATGTTATATACTATCCTTAATTGTCTTCCATCGTTTTTGATCTTTTTCTAATTCCTGCGTCCAGTCTGATGATCCAAAATTCTCATCTTTAACCGTTGCATAATTTTCTTTTATGATATCCGCGTGAAAACTATTTAATGATGACATATCATTAATATGACAAGTTAACCAGCTAATATCTGACGCGACAATTTTTAAATTTATTTTATGCCCGTCCTTAAATTCTGCTTTAAGTTTATACAAGTGTACTTTTTTCATTTTACGCGCTCCTATTATTTGATTATGGTTTGATCTTACATTCTGGAAGTATAAGCATACTTTTTGTTATACTTCCATGATCTAAAATCAACGGGTTAAAAATTCGATCCTTTTGTTTTTGTCAATCCTGGCGCGCTTAAGGTTATATTGCCGGATTTGATTCTTTTCTAGTTGCCATTTTTTACTGATTAATTTTTTCATTTGATCCTCTCCTTAATGAAATAATGTTTTTATGGTATATGTGATTCTACCATCATTCTGTGATACAATCCTGTTATGAGATTATATCACATGATGATTTCAGAATTACAGTCCTTTTTTTACCGCTTGCATAAATCGTGCTTCATCGAATAGGGGATTATCATTTTTGAAAATCTCGATCATCATACCTATCGAAATCCATATACCAGTCTGATCTAATTCACTGGTATTTTTTAACAAATTATTAAATCCGCTTGCAATTTCGACATAATGTCTTTTTGTCATTTTTTCATCTCCTTTAAGATATAATTCAGTATGACCGGCAAACATTAAAATAAAATGAGAATTACATTAGATAACTTAAAATTGTCTTCATTTTTTAAGATTACCAGTGTTTTAAATACAAAAAGGATAAAAAGATATTAAGATATCTTAAAACATAACACAGGATTGATTTTAACGCATTTTAACGACGATCTGATACTTTGATACCTCCGTTTAAATCCATCCTTATTTTTTCAATTGGTGGTAATTTTAATGTACATGAAATATTACTTTTATATTACAACGAGCCATTATTGCTATTGTCTCATATAATACCGGATTATGCCGTTTTTATGATCAATTACCAGGAAAATCATCTTAAATTTAAATTTTCGCCGGTATTCTAATTGCTAAAATAAGCCGTTTTTGAATACAAAAATTAGAATTCTTAAAAAATATTGGTGGTAAAAAAGAGGATTAAAATTTGACATTTTATGAAAAATCGGTTAATATCTATACATAACAAGGAGATAAAAAATGGATCAAATCTTAAGCGCTTCACTCCCAATTTATGTACTGGTAATAATCTTTATTATCGCGCTTGTAAAATTGATTGCAGATAGTTGTAACATCTATAAATAATAGTCATAATCAGACAATAGGAGCGATAAAATGAAAACAATCAAGATATTGGATCAAAAATTCGAGAATAATCAATTTTCAAATGATGCCATCCTGGTAATGGCAGAAGGAATTAAAGCAGCTAAAAAATTAGGAATTGATTATTATAGTGATATTGAATACCACCATGAATACCAATATTTTAACTTCAGTATTCAATCATCACAATATAAACTTGATTTTCAAGTGCTTATTAAAGAACGTGAGATATACTTCAGATATCCGCAAACAATGGATGATTACAACAAATTACCATCCACTACATTATTACTAATTGGCTTATTAGGTAATCAGAATGCCAAATGCCATAAATTTTATAGCAATGACGCCGTGATGATTTTCTTAACTACGATAGATCAGACATTAAGATAATAACAGAATATCATACCATATAAATAATAATAGCGTGCTGATAACATGCTATTATTTTTTTAATATCTGCCTTTAATATTAAACTATTTGAATATTAACAGAATAGACAATTATTATAATACGGGATGGATAGCAGATAATTATTATTTATGATATTATTCATATATATTAGTATGATATGATGGGATGATACTATTATTAGGATGGATATAGTCTTATTATTATATATGCATTGATTATTATAATAAGATAATTATTGTCTGATTATAATTATTATGTTTATATGCCTTCTGTGACAATTTGCATGTTATTCGATTTAATGTAAAATAAACTTTACATTAAAAAAAATAATCATCCTGGTAGAATAATAAGATAATAATACTCTTATTATGCTATTATGATCCTGATTTTACCTCATTAGGGTGTGATTATTACAGATATAATCAATACTATTTATAATAATAACCCCCCTATTTTACAAATCCAAGAATTGCAGATATTTAATAACCGCCCACAGCACATCTATTCACACATTCACAATAATATTAAAAATATCAATAATCACAATAATATCATCAAAAATAAGTCGTTGTAGTAGTCATAAAGTAATAGTAATACTATATATATTAAAATATAAATGTTGTAATATTTTATAAAATATACCGTCATAACATCATATAAATATACTCTTACTAATATCTTTACGACAACCGCAGAAATATGACAAAAATAGGTAAAAAGTAGTTATTTTAATAAAAAAAGAATAAAAATAAATAAAAAAATAGGATCATCTCTAAGGATAATCCTATCTCCATATCAAAACGGTTTTATTGGAGTTTTAATACCTCCTTATTACAGCATATGCTACTTAACTATACTATTACTATATCAGAAAATGAATTTTATTGGACTTTCATTTTAAATCTCCAATAAAGCCAAAAAACGGCTATAATTCATCGTCATAGCCATCGGAAGCCTCAAGTGTTAGTTCCTGCGAAAAATGACGCAAGGAAAACCTTCCGTCTAGAAAGGCTGTTAGCATCATACGCATTCTTTCACTGGGAATATAGATGCTTATTTTTTTTCCGTTTCTAACAGCAGATCTCCATATCCATTGAATCATCTCGCTCAAAGCAAATCCGTCCTGATCCAAGGGTATTCCCTTCTTTTCAAAAAAAGCAATAAAGAAAGGGTTGATATATCTATTTACGGGATAGGCTAAACACGTCTTATGTCCGTAATTATTAGTAGCTCTGCTATTCATAGCCACCCATGTTTTAAAAGAAAGATTAGATGCACGCAATTCCTTCTTGTGGCTGACAAAGCAAGTCCACATTCTCTTGGCGCTACTAGACTTAGAATAGTTCATAAAGAAATTAACCATATTTTTTTGTATGCGATTAATCTCACCGGGATTATTAATATACCACCGCTTACATAGTGCCGATTTAATATCGCCTCTATTGGTTTTTATCACATCCCCTATTTTATTCAATTTGGGATTATCTACTATAGTAATTAGTGGTTTTACCTTTGATATCCATTCCTGTTCATAATCGCTGTTGGTGGTAGCAACCACATAGGGACTCCCTGTTTTTGATTCTATATGAAACAGGTTGTAATCGATATTAAAGTATTGATAATAATAACTTTGCAACTGATAATCAAATTGATATGTCAGTATATATATTTCTTCGAAAATACCTTGCTGAAATACTTCAACCGGAAATGTCCAAACCAAAAGACTTCCTTTAACCAAGTAAAGAAGTCCCCTGTCTACTAATTGCTTAACATCTCTATATTTATCCAGTGCGCTTTCCTTGTCAATCCACTTCACCAGATAGTCTTGATCAACGGCAATAAATTCTTTTTTAAACAATGTATTTACGTTGGTTGCAGTTAGTCCATCTTTTTCCTCATCTGTCATATATGGAAAATCTTCCCACATATCAAACTTTTCCACAACGCTAAACACTTCATCTAAAACCAAGATATAATCTGAAGCACGAAGAGCAGTAATTAATTCATCTGTGATTTGAGAAAACAAACTGTGGGTACTAACAATATTTCTATCGCTTCTAATCAGTTTAAGCAAGTGCGCCATTTTCCTACCGCCACCATATTTCCTATCGGGCTGAACAAAATGCCTGGTGGGGCAATCGTCTATAATACGCTGAACTTCTGTAAGAAATGGGGTAATATAAATTACTTTCGTATCTACTGGAAGTTCGTTTATATAGTTAATAGCCCACGTGGTTTTACCCGTACCCGTAGGCGAATCTATTACTTTGATAAAATGTGTGTTGCTATCAGGCATGAAATCCACCTGCTTTTAAATATTCAATAGCCATTTTTAAAACCTCTATATCGTCCCTAAAATTTCCTAGGGCGATATTGCAATGTACACAAAGCAGTCCTCGAATCGCCCCTGTTTTGTGACAATGATCTACAGCCAAAACTTTTTTAGCGTCTGGAGATTCTTGGCGGCAAATAGCACATCTTCCATTTTGAGCCAAATACATGTCTAAATATTCTTGCATACTAATCCCAAAACTTTTCTTCAAGGCATTATTTTTTATTACGTCTTTGTTATCTTGGCGATATTCTAATCTTTTGCTTTGATTCTTGAGGTTATATGCATCTCTTTGTGCTTTTATTTTTTCGGGATGAGCCTTTTTCCATTCTCTAGATCTTTTACGTTCACACTCTTTGCAATAACTAGTTAAACCCGTACTTGACGATGCATTATTGCCAAATTCATCATCTTCTTTTGTTTTGTCACATGCCTTACAATATTTCATATCTTCGACTCTCTTTCTTTGCTCTTTAAAGCAAGGATGATGCCCTCGTCTAATAAAAAATAATTGGGCGGGATACGAGAGCGATACCCTTTGTCGAATTTATAGAAGTTGCAACTCCTGTAAACCCCTAGCCCAATTTACAACCGCTGTAACTATACCACATAACCTCAAATCTGTCAAGGGCTACGGGTGACCAATATTGTTGGCTATACAACCAAAGAAATTGGTCGGTCTCAACCCTTGACAAATAATGATATGTGTGGTAATATTGTAGTAATTATATAGGGCAGAAGCCCAGAGGAGAATAGCAAATGGAAATACTGTTATTTATCGTAATATTAATAATCGTAAAATTAGTAAATGGGAATGTCGGCTATAATGTCAACACCGGCTGGATTCCCAGTAAAAACCGTAGTTATTTCAGAAAGAGGTTTAAATAAGATCATATGAAAGACAAGTTGAATAGAATATTTGACAACGCCGCCGTAATAAACTGGATGGGTAGGTATATATTATCTTTTACGGAGATCAACGGCAGCAATCCCCTGCTGGAATGGCAGGGCTACGTTATTGATGAAATTCATATCGGCGGCTACAGAAGTATATTTAAAAGCACATCTCTGGTGGAAACCCTGGATAAATTTATAGCGATTATAGAATCCGAAAGTTTCTGCGCAGGAGTTGAATTCGAAAGCGAGGAGGTGTAACAACAACATAACAACATGGCAGACACAAATAAATATTATAACGAACAACAGAATAACACAGAAAGGAGGATTTGTCAAGACTGTATCCACATTGATAAGTGCGAGTGTGATAGTGCCGACTTGCAACCCTGTAGATTTTATATCAGCGATTTCAACGTCGCCTATAATTTCGATAAAGATGATAAAGAATATCATTGGAATGAAATGAGTTATTACCGGTATACTGACAGCATATTAGATTGTCAATACAACGAATATAGCGATGGCAATATGTAAATAGCAACAAACATCCTAAAGAAAGGATTACCACTATCATTGAGCAAAATTCAATCCTTTTATATCTTGCACCTATCCAGTAGTCGCGTAATCCGTAGTAATTACAATATTGATGTCTCTATTAATCAGGCGAGAAAAAACGGAGAACTGGTAGCAGTTGCTGAGAATCAAGCCATAAGAACATTATTTGACCTGCAACATCGTAATTATGATCCTTTGGAAATAGCAGGTCTACTGGTTGAAAAAAGAAAATTAAAAGGCAGGAAGTCGACAAGTAAGAATATTGAAAGAATAGTAGAGATTGAAAATAGATTAAATCAGATACTATTTGTGCCAGAAATTATTAGCCTGTCTGTCGAAGATAAAAAACATTATAAAAAAATTATTAGCAATTCCTTCGTAGTCAATGGCAAGAAATTTGTAAGATTTATGTGTGGTGCCGGACACAGTAGGAGAAACACCGTTATTTTTTGTAGTGCGGATGTTGAGACGGAATTAAAGCAGGTATTGAAGAACGGCATGGATGAAACCGTAGCAGTTAGTCCCAATAAGTACAACGCCTACTTTGCCCTGAATTTTAGCGGCACGATAAAAGTTAGTACGCCCTATTTCACCGTCATCCCAGATTACATCACCACCAGGGAGGAACGGGTTGATTACGTCGTAGAAACACCAACAGAAGATTGTATTGAGGAAAGAACCATGCCTTTGGAGTTTAACGCCTTCGATGGGCAGGGTTTGATTTCCATTGAACAGGCGCAACGATGGGCGGAGGAGTTGGAACTGGATTATGTTCCATCTTCCTTTATCATCAGAAACGCTTTTATGAAGGGCATGGTTGCCACCATGGATTTTCATAGATACAGCGAAGAACTGGGCGAACACCTAATAACTGATATGTATGGCAACGCGGTAAATATCAGGGATATGGATCTGATATTAACCAAGTCTATGTTTAAGGGCGCCCCATTTTACAACAGCGTTGGCGAATACGTTGCCAAATGCCGAGCCAATAATATGAACTGGGGTATTAGTAGATACGCACCAAAAAAAGATTATGACTACGTTTTCAGTAATTATCAGTTTATTCAAAATCTAGATATCGGCGACGCCGAAATAAAATTCTTGTGTCAGAAGACTATTGATTACATCGGTAAAACCATGGGGCTTGATATCTCCTATACCCTTCTGTATCTCTTGGGCAAACTCGCATATGATGATTACGACCCCCTGTTGCTGGAAAAAATAAGCGATCCCATTACGAAATCCCTTCTTCTGAATAATCAGTTGATAGCAGATCCGTACATACAGAATCACGTCATTCACAGCCTCAATAAGAAGATTAGAGAGGCTTATATTGGCAACCTGGTGTTAGACGGTAACTACTCTACCATGGTAAGCGATCCCTATGCATTGATGGAACACTGCTTCGGTAAAGTCCCCAAGGGGCTGCTCGGTAGGGGTGAACATTATAGCAATTATTGGAATCGCAAAGGCGTATCTAAAGTAGCGGCTATGAGGGCGCCCCTGACATGGCGTAGCGAAGTCAATGTCATCAACTTGCAAAGCAACGACGATCAACGCTTCTGGTATCAACATATTAGCAGTGGGATTATCTATAACATCTTCGGATTGGATACGATGTTGCAAGCCGATAGTGATTTCGACGGCGACCTGACAATGACAACCGATAATTCCGTTGTGCTGAAAGGCGCATATGGCGGTTTGCCGATTACCTATGATAAAGGCGTCGCTCCTAAATCAGTAATCAGGGAATCGGAATTATATCTCGCCGACATCAAGAGTTTTGACAGTCCCATAGGAATTATTACCAATACCTCCACAACCATGGATGCCATGCTTAAATCATATCCCGTCGACAGCATCGAATATCAGGAACTCATCAAAAGACTTAAACTCTGTAGATTCTATCAGGGTCAGGCTATAGATGCGGCGAAAAACAATAACACCAAGAAAATGCCGTCGTATTGGACTAGGTGGACTAAGATAACTGCGGATATGAGCACTGAAGAGCGGCAACGAGCGAATCTGAATAACCGTTTGATCATAGATAAACGCCCTTATTTTATGCGACATCTGTATCCGAGATTAAATCGAAAATATCTTCGGCATAATCGCAAGTATAATACCTATGCCTATTTAATGCTTTCTAAAAAGCAATTGGGATCTTGGCTTTATGATTATAATAACCTTCCGTCAAGATTGTCTAACGAAGAACTAGAGGCTGCTGAAAGATATTATAATTCCAGCCCTGTTATTGAAACTGATTGTATTGCAAATAAGGTTTGCTTATTTTTAGAGTCAGAGATAAAAGAAATAGAAAAACAAATTGAGGCTAATAATCTTGGTGATATCGTGAAAATACTTACTGACAATTCAATAAAGTTTAATGACAGCAAGTATGCTCAGATGTTAGAATTATACACACGGTATAAAAACGGAAAGAATAATGGAAAAAAGGTATATAATAATTTAGAGCAATATAATCGTTCTATTTTAGAAGAGTCACGAGCAATAAGCTCTAATATGTCTGAACTTGTCAATTTGGCAGTTAGAATTTGTTATATTGATTATCCTCATGATACAAAACAGTTCGCGTGGCATGTATTTGGTAAGCATGTTGCCGATAATGTAAGTTTAAATTGTCAGAATAACGTGGTTGCGCCATTTCTAGACTCTTCTGGATCTCTAGAGTATCTGGGATCTTATTTTAAGTTACAACCACTTAGTGCTATAGATAAAAAAAAGGAAGACGATATTGATGAAGCCTATATTTGACGAATTAGTATATGCGGAAACCTTGTTATATAAAGGATTCGTAAAGCCCATGTCTATCAAGGATTTGACTATATTGGCTAAATTTTATTTTTTTAAAAATCTTAATGAAGAACAGACGAGAAAAAAATTGAATGAGTTTTGCTATAACCATAATCCCGAATATAATGAGATTATTTTTGGCAACAAAATAGACCAAGCGATAAAAACAGCCAAAAAAAATAAATTATACATTCCAGAAAATATTATTATTACAAATTCTGAAATTGATAAAATAAAAAAAATCGGGGATTATCGCCTTGAAAAGATATTGTTTGCTCTTTTGATTTGTGCAAAATATCAAAATCAATCTACTAAAAAATGGCGCGAAAAAAAGAATAAACCCAATGACTCTTCTAGATTTTTTGTTAACAAGACATTTTCTCCCGTAATTTCTTTAGCAAAGGTACATGCCAGTTACAAAGAACAATTGATAATTGGCGAAAAACTAAAAAAAGAAGGGTACATTGTTTTTAATGATTTGAGGGGGGATAATGACGGGTCGTTTGAGATATTTTATGCCGATACCGAGTATAACGACGACAATATTTTTGCAGAAATAACTAGTAGAGATGATATTATTGATTTTTACCCCCCTTATTTAATATGTTTGGGGTGTGGGAAAGAGATCGAGAAAGATCATAACAGTAGAAAATATTGTGTAGATTGCTGGAAAGAAAAGAAAAAAGCAACAGATAGGGCTTATATTAAAAAAACCTATAAAAAGAAAAAATTATCGTAGTTGCCAGGAAATTTACCTGTTAATGGTATATAATACGATAATTATCAAAAAAGGATGTAAATATGAATAAAGATGAATTAATAGCAGAATTAGCACATAGATGTGGATATACGATTAAAGATACGGAATTATTTTTTAACACGTTGATTACTATTTTTAGAGATGCGATTAGAAACAGGGTAAAAATTGCTGTCAGAGGATTTGGCCAACTTAATTACGTCGGCATTGCCGCACACCAAGGCAAGAAGCCCACAAAGGGTGTAAAAGGCGTAGCTGAAGAAATTCAAA
>Ga0209318_1000293_pt1 | contig 51145 bp, 66 predicted proteins | sample RifGroE1_FD_183999 | JGI IMG/M metagenome (GOLD analysis project Ga0209318, IMG submission 183999) | Groundwater microbial communities from Rifle, Colorado, USA - Groundwater E1 (SPAdes) (version 2) | ecosystem: Environmental > Aquatic > Deep subsurface > Groundwater | place: Rifle, Colorado... | reverse complement strand
TGATTATTGTATCTTTGGTTTTTCGTTCTTGTTTTAATTTTGTAAAAAATATAGTTAATATATTGCCTGGTAATAATAGCGGGGGGGAACCACCAGTTCCCATTTCGAACACTGAAGTTAAGCCCCCCAGCGCCAATGGTACTGTCTCTTTCGGGGGATGGGAGAGTAGGTCATTGCCAGGCTTTTTTTTATTTTTTTATAACTTATAGTATATTGTGGTGGTGTAAATTGAGTCATAAATTTGATTTTGAAAAATCTCTAAAAAGGCTTGAAGAAATAGCTGATCAACTTGAAATTGGAAATATTCCACTCGAAGAATCTATTAAAATATTTGAAGAGGGAATAAAACTCTCTAAATATTGTGAAAAATTATTAAATACCACAGAACAAAAAGTTGACACTGTAAATTCATTTGAGATACCTAAAGAATTTTTAGATATTGAAACAGATAAAAAATCAAAGCATCATAAAATAATTACCAATGATGAGGAACCTCAAAGTGATTCAGAGAATTTCCTCTTTAAATAAGTCAGAAAAAGGTTTAATACAATTATCCAATAAAAAAAATAACTATATTTCTAAAAATAAAATTCGATTAATAACTATTTCCTCAATTTCAAAATTTAAAAAAGGTTTAATACATTGTCGTTGTGAATACGTTGATGATAATAATATTTATATATCTGATTTTACAGGTATTATTAAGATTGTATATGAAAAAAAAAATCAAATTATAAGTGGTGATTTCTTAATCATAGATTTTTTTTATTCAAAAAAAATATTGATTGCTAAGTCAATCATTATTTCAAATCGAACTATGCTAACTCAATCCGGATTTAATAAAACTTTTATTAATAAATTTCTTAAAAATGATACTAAATTGATTGATATCTTAAAAAATCGAACTTCATTTTATAGTGGAATTCATGATTTTTTTAATAATGATTCTTTTATTGAAATTAATACACCAACTCTTGTAGAATCACCGGGAATTGAAAAATATCTTGAGGTTTTTTCGACAAATTATTATGATATAAATGGTAACGAAAAGAATTTTTTTATGCCAACATCACCGGAATTTTCTTTAAAAGAAGCTTTAATGTACGGTTTAAAAGACATTTATGAACTGGCAAAGTGTTTTAGAAATGCCGGGGAATATTCAAATACTCATAGACCCGAATTTATAATGCTTGAGTGGTATAGAGCATTTGCTGATTATCATGTAATTATTGAGGACTGTTCACGTTTATTTTTATTTTTACTCCAATTAATAAAGAATACCCATTTATGCCAATATAAACATTTTTTAATCAATTTTAAAAAATATGAAATATTTACAGTAAAAGAGTTATTTGAACGTGATTCTATTGATTTAGATAATTATTCTACTAATCCAGACATTTTTATAAATGAAATTAATCGTGTTCTTAATTGTGATATAAGTAATGTGACAAAAGAGGATTTATTTTTTAAATATATGCTTGATAAAATTGAACCGACTTTGGGGTTTTCCTGTCCTGTTTTTATTGTTGATTATCCATACGAAATGACACCATTATCAGAGCAATGTGAACATAATCCTTTATACGGTAAACGATTTGAAGTATATATTGCCGGAATAGAAATTGGAAACGGATATGGTGAATTAATAGATCCAACTATACAGGAAAACCGGTTTCATGAGGTAATTAAAGAACGGGAAATTATAGGTGGGAGTAATTTACCGTACCCGGAAAGATTTATTAATGCAATGAAACAAGGTATACCCCCTTGTTCCGGGGTTGCTGTAGGAACAGAACGTTTATTTATGATTATAATGGGTTTAGATGATATCGGTGATACAAAATTGATTGATATAGTATAATAAAAAAGAAAAAAGTTAACTGCATTTTACCGTTAATTCTTTTATTTCTTCAGCCTGTACTATATCTATTTTTTCAATTTGTTTGTTTCTTATTTCAATTATAGAATTTTCGAAATCGAATATAATGCCGTTTTTTTTTCTCCAGATTAAATCTGTCAAATATGAATTACCGTTTTTTAGTGTTATAGTATACATGATAAAGCCTCCTGAAAAAATCTATCTTGTACAGTATAATATATCATCGAGAGCTTTTTTTTGATTTTAATAAATTATTACAATCTAAATGAACTTTTATTACATAGTGTGAATAATTAAGTTTTCGTTATTAAGAGTTAGTTTTATTTTTTGAGGTGCTCCTATTTTTTGATGTAATCTTTTATTAATTTTCACCGTTAAATCTTTACATTTGTTATTAAGGGTTATTAAACCATCAATAATTTCCCCATTAGCAAGAATTTTCACCTTTTTATTGATGCCAAGTATTCCTAAATCGTAACCATCATTTGGACCGATTATGATTTCTGAGTAAGAATGAAATTCAATAACAGTTGTTAAAACTTTACTATCTGCCATATAAGTTCCTTATCAATTAATTATTTAAAAGTGTAAGACAGGAGATTTTATCATACTCGAAATTTAATTTTTTATCTTTTATTATGTTTATTTGTTTTATAAAATCATTTCGGGTAATTAATTGTGCTCCCATAGATATTTTATAGGGCAATTCCATACCAAGATCCCATATATCAAAATTAAGATTATTAAGTAATTTTCCAATTGAAGCTAATAAAACAGAACCCGATCCATTCACTTTGTAAAATCCTGTCATACTGAGATAACGACTGCCTGAAACCATCCCAATGTCACCAGCGACTAACTTTTCATTTTTCCATAACTCAATTGAATGAAATGATGCCTTTAAATCATTTTTATTAATAAGTGGTTTTATTGCCTGATATAACTCTTTTGAAAACCAATAATTGCCATGTTGTTCCCATACTTCCTGCATAACTGTATCAAAACAATGATTAATAGTTAATGAAAACTCATGCGCATTTCGTTTAATGGTTTTACCAATTTTAACAGAAGAAGGTGATATTATGCATCTTTCGTTATGAAATTTGATAATTAAGACATCTTTACTTTCATCATACGGATTTGTATCAGCCATTGGTAGAAAACCATCGTAACATAAATGTTCAATAAAAGACGAATCAAAATCATCAGATGCTTCAAATTCTCCTGTCAAATTATCTATAATTAATTGGGGGTTATTAAAATAATCTTGTGATGAAATCAAAATAAACCCTATAGTTTTTCAAAAATATTTGATAATCCGCCAATAACTGATCCCTCACCTTTGTGTGAACCAAGAGTTGCCATCATTTTTGCCATTAGCCTGGATATTGGTAATGATTGCAGCCAAACTCGTCCTGTTCCTGAAATTTGAGCAAGAAAAATACCTTCTCCGCCAAATACCATTGTTTTTAAATTACCTGCCGCTTGTATATCATACGATAATGATGGTTCAAATGCGACTAAACATCCGGTATCAACTCTTAAAGTTTCATTTTTTAATTCTTTTTCAATTATATGACCGCCAGCATGGATAAATGCCATACCATCGCCAATTATTTTTTGCAAAATAAAACCTTCACCGCCAAAGATACCAGCACCAAATTTTTTTGTAAATTCAATATCGATTTTGGTACCCATCGCTGCACATAAAAAAGCATCTTTCTGGCAGATTAAATAATTATTAATAGTCGCCATATTTACGGGAATTATTTTTCCGGGATAATTACCAGCAAATGCTACTTTTCTTTTTGTTGAACCTTTGTTTGTAAAATGTGTAAGAAATAATGATTCCCTTGTTAATAACCTTTTACCGACATTGAATATTTTGGATGCAAGTCCTTCATTGATATCAGAGCCATCACCAAGTTTTGCTTCATATACAATATCTTCTTCAAGGTACATCATGCTACCGCCTTCTGCAATAACAGTTTCACCTGGATCAAGTTCAATAATTACCAGTTGTAAATCATCACCTTCAATTTTGTAATCAATTTCATGACATTTCATAGCAACTCCTTATTAAAAATGTTTTAATTTAATGTTTCAGGTTCTACAAATTTTCTATATTTAAAAAGTGTTTCCATTATATCCTGATGGGATTTATAATAATCAAAAAGGAGAATTGCTTCAATTTCTTTATTTTTTCCTTTCAGAAAGTATTTATCAAACCGGGCATTTTCAAATGTACAGGATGCTATTTTCTGGATAATGTTCTTTGATGCCAAAATCCCGCCCGAAGGTGACATCCCTTCAAGTCTTTGAGTCGTATTGATTGGATCACCAATGAGTGTGTTATCATATCGTAGCGTTCCACCGACACTTCCTCGAACTACTCTACCGTAATGAATTCCCATTCTTAATTTTAAAGGAAACATTTTTTTTGATATTCTTTCGTTGTTAATTCGTTCTAATTCTGATTGTATCATTATCCCGGAGAGTAGGGCCATATCGGGGGAATTGAAAATTGCAAGAAATGCATCACCGATAAATTTATCAATATCACCATAATTCTGGTATACTATTTGGGTTACTATATCAAAAATAAGATTAAGCGTATTTATAACTTCAGTAGGGGTAAGATTTTCAGACATTGAGGTAAATGATTCTAAATCGGCGTAAATAAAACTTAATTCTTTTTCTTCTTCCGGTATAATCATGTTTTGATGATTAGCAAGATCTTCACATTTATCCCATACAGTAAGCGGAATAAATTTTTTGATTAAGTCTAATTGAATTGATTTTGTTGCGTTTCTTTCGGACATTTCAGAAAAATTTTTATTTAATGAATCAATTCTTATTTTATATTTTATCAACGTAGAAATTTGATGAGCAAGTTCTTCACCTGATATATTTTTTCGTACTACTGCATCGATTCCACATGAGAAATTATTTGAATAATCATATTTATCTGATAAAAGTAAAATCGGAAGGTATGAGAACGATTCGTCTTTTTTTAAATTTTTTACAATATCAATTGTATTGTTTTCTGTTTCATCAAAAATTACTATTGCCGGTTGATTTTCAGATAAAAGATTATCATAAATATCATCAGAGTTAATAATTTGAATTAAATCAAGTTGAATATTTAGAATTTTTTCAATTTCACTTTGTAAATCTTTAATGATTGAATTATTTTTCTCTGTAATATATAAAACTTTATACATATACGCCTCATTAGGTTAAAGCAATAAATGACAGATGTTCAATTATATAAAATATACTGTAGAGGCTTTTGCAAAAATAATGAGTACATTCTTTTTGCGTCCGCCATATGCGATAAAATCGCATTATAGGAAACCTCATGCAAAAATTCGAGATAAAAAGAGTATTTTTGCAAGAGGCTCTGTATTAACAAATATACTATATGGGATCAAACACTGTTATTGTAACACATTTTTTTGAGAATGCTTAACATTTTTATTAATTATCTAAATCGTAATGTTTTTCCAAGCTCTGAACTTTCCAGTGCCAGTTCAATAATTTTAATACTATTTAATGCTTCGTATGGTTTAACTGAAAGTGGTTCTTTATTTATTAATGATTGATAAAAATCAATATAGAAATTTTCATAACAACCTTTTTCACTTTTAATTTTCTCTTTCTTAATTTTTTCATAATTTGTAATTAAGTCACCATACGTAACATTTGTTTCTTCACCCCATCCTTCAGAAAATGGATTTCGGCCTTGTTTCAATTGAGATTCCTGTGGGTCGATACCATACTTAATAAAACTTCCTTTTGTACCATGAATCTGAAATCGCGGTCCGTCTGATAAAACAATGCTTCCTGTATGTAATATTACTCTTTTTTTTCCATAACCAAGAATAATATGATAATAGTCATTTGTTTTTGCACCGTCTCTTTGAGATTGAACATCTGCAAAAACAGTTTCAGGATTACCAAAAATAGTAATTGCCTGATCAATAATATGAGGGGCTAAATCATACAGAACACCTGATCCTTTTTCATTGTTTTCTTTCCATTTATGTGTTATTTCCGGTTTATATTTACTGAAATGTGCTTCATACGTATGAACATCACCTAATAAACCTTCTTTAATAATTTTTTTTACTGTTAGGAAATCACTATCCCACCTTCTATTTTGGAAAACGGTTAAAAGAAGGTTTTCTTTTTCTGCAAGTTTTATAAGTTCAAGTCCTTCTTCATAGGTTGTAACAAATGGTTTTTCAACAATAACAGATTTACCGCTCAGTAATGCTTTTTTTGCGATATCAAAATGGGTAGAATTAGGAGTTGCTATAATAACTGTATCAATTGTTTTGTCTTCAAGAAGTAATTCATACGATTTGTATATTGAAACACCGGCATATTCATCAGTGATTTTTGACGGATCTCCGGTTACAATGGCTTTTATATTGTATCCTTCAACAGATTTTATAATTGGAAAATGTATAGTTTTAGCAGAATAACCAAACCCGATTAAACCTATATTAATCTCTTTCATAAGTGATACTCCTCGAAAAAAAACTTTTATAGAGAGTCTCTTACAAAACAGTCTCTAAGTATAATTTACATAATTATCTATTTTGAAGTGATTTTAAAAAGTAACAAAAGTTAGATTGAATGTCAATATAACTTCTAAAAAATATATTTTGAATAATTTTTTAATAAATTAATAGAGTAAAATTGTATTTTAAAAACATATTCATTATAATAAAATATGATAAGGCGGAAAACTATGAATAAAAACAAACAGTTGACTCTGCGATTGAGTTTGTCTACAACATTTACTGTAATTGTGCTTGTAACATCTGTACTGCTTGGTGTCGCAACTTATAGTAGTGTGAGAAATTATATTCATATATCAATCAGACAACGCCTTATGGACATGGTTGGAATAGCTGCTTTACAGATTAATGGTATTGCACATTCAGAACTGGTTAATCAGGATGATGAATCTTCTGATACATACATTATGATGAAGGCACAGCTTAATGCTATAAAAAATGTTAATAAAGACATCAGGTTTGTTTATACTTTTCGTTTTAATTCGGTAAACTCTGTTGAATTTGTTGTGGATGCTTCAGATAATCCTGAAGAAATGAGTCATATTGGTGATGTTTATGATGAAGCTCCTGAAGAAATGATTCGGTCATTAACTAATCCCCCGCTAATAAATGTTGATAAAAGAATGTATATTGATGAGTGGGGAACGTGGCTTTCAAGTTATGCACCTTTTTTTGATAAATCAGGTAAAATTGCAGGTGCTGTCGGAATGGATATTTCCGGTCAGAAGATTCGTGAATATGAAATGAGATACTTATCTCTACTTATTGTTATTTCTGTTTTTATTTCTATTTTTGTATTAATTGTAGGAAACATTTTTGCTCGAAGAATCAGTAAACCTCTATCTGTATTATCAGATGATCTTTTACGAATACAGAAGCTTGATTTTGATCATGTTGCAGAAATTCATTCAAATATTAAAGAAGTTGTTGAGATTATGGAATCAGTTGATAATATGAAAAAAGGATTACGTTCATTTAGAAAATATGTACCTGCAGATGTTGTTGCTGAATTAATCAGTTTGCATAAAGAGGCTGTACTTGGTGCGGAAAGAAAAGAATTAACTATATTATTTTCAGATATTGAGAACTTTACATCAATTTCTGAAGAATTAATGCCGGAAATATTAGCCGAAGAGCTTGGTCACTATTTTGACGGAATGACACGGGTTATTTATGATCATAAAGGAACTGTTGATAAATATATCGGTGATGCAATTATGGCATTCTGGGGGGCTCCGTCATTTGTTGAAAATCACCCCGCCGAGGCTTGTTTATCTGCTTTGCAATGTCAGACTTTTAATAAATTACTTAATGAGAAATTTGTGAAAAATAAGATACCTGTTATGAACACACGTATTGGAATCCATACGGGTGATGCAATTGTTGGTAATATGGGGTATGAAAAAAGGCTAACTTATACAGCAATCGGTGACAGCGTTAATCTTGCAAGCAGACTGGAAGGTTTGAATAAATATTACGGCACTAAAATTCTTATTAGTGATTCAACTTACAATGTTGTTTATAAAGAGTTTGAGGTACGTCTTATTGATATTGTTGCTGTAAAAGGAAAGAAAACAGGCATTAAAATATACGAACTACTTGGAACACTTCATAATTTCGGCGATCGTGACCCAGATTATATTAAGAGTTACCGTGAAGGTATGCAGTATTATCTTAATAGAGACTGGATTAATACAGCTTCAATTTTTCAGAAACTTATAGCAATGGATCCGTTTGATAAACCGGCGGCAATGATGTATGAAAGAGTGTCTAAATTCTTAACATCACCACCACCTGATAATTGGACCGGTATTATTATGCTGAGAGATAAATAAGGGGGGCGCTACAGCCCCAGTGCTATTTTTGTTTTCTCAGGAGTAAACCCTTTTCGTTTTGCATAATCACTAATCTGATCCTCACCGATTTTACCGGCAACAAAATATTTTGATTCAGGCGCTGCAAACACATATCCGCACACTGATGCTTCGGGGATCATCATCCATGATTCTGATAGTTTAATGCCGGTTGCAGTTTCTGCATTAAGCAGGTCAAAGAGAACTGCTTTTTCAGAATGTTCAGGGCAGGGCGGATACCCCGGTGCCGGACGTATTCCCCGATATTTCATACCGAGTATTTCTTCTTTTGAAAGATTTTCATCGGGCGCATACCCCCAATACTCTTTTCGTATCATGAGATGGAGTTTTTCGGTAAATGCCTCAGCTAAACGGTTTGCAATTATTTTAATCATCAGTGCGGAATAATCATCGTTGTTATCCTGAAACTTTTTAGCTAATACATCAACCCCAATGCCGGCAGTTACGGCAAAAAATCCCATATAATCTTTTTTGCCTGATTCCTGTGGCAGTATGTAATCACTGAGGCAGAGATAGTGCTGTTTATTCTCGGAAATGGTCTGTTGTCTCAAAAAGTTTACCGTTGCCTTCACCGAATTTTTATCATCGTAAATTAAAACGGTATCACCAGCACTATGTGCCGGGAAAATACCGAAAACTGCATTTAATTGTATGTTTTTTTCTTTTTTTAACATTGAAAGCATTTTTTTTGCATCTGATACAAGTTTCTGAGCTTCTTCTTTACTGTCTGGATCAGTAAGAATTGTTTCAAGGCGACCTTTAATATTCCACTCACGAAAAAAGAATTGCCAGTCAATGAAGTCTTCAACGTCAGAAATTGGATAATCATGTAATGGTATAATACCTGTTTTATTTGGAATGTCCGGCTGATACGAATCGGGAAATGTAAATCTATGTTTTCGGGCTTCTTCAAGCGGGATAAGTTCAACGCGAATGTTTGCCTTCATGCGATTTTCACGAATCGTCTGATAGTCTGCTTTGATTGCCGCTGCAAAACCGGTTGCATTTTTATCAAGGAGATTTCCGGCAACACCAACAGCTTGTGACGCATCCTCAACATACACGACAGGACCGCTGTAATTCGTATCAATTTTTAATGCCGTATGGAGTTTAGATGTTGTAGCACCGCCAATGAGTAACGGGATGGTAAAACCGGATTTTTCCATTTCAGAGGCAACGTGCGACATCTCTTCAAGAGACGGTGTAATGAGACCTGATAAACCGATAATATCAGCGTGAATCTCTTTTGCTTTTTGCAGTATCACATCAGCACTAACCATAACGCCGAGATCGATTATTTCATAATTATTGCACGCTAAAACTATACCGACAATGTTTTTCCCGATATCATGAACATCACCTTTAACCGTTGCTAAAACGATTTTTGGTTTAACTGCTGTTTCGCCGCTGATTCGCTGCTCTTCTGTGATAAAAGGTGTTAAATAATGCACTGCTTTTTTCATAACCCGGGCACTTTTTACAACTTGCGGAAGAAACATTTTTCCTGCTCCGAAAAGTTCACCGATTAATCGCATACCATTCATAAGCGAAATTTCTATTACCTGTACCGCAGATTTAAAATAAAGCCGGGCTTCTTCTGCATCGGTTTCAATAAAGGTATCAATTCCTTTCATCAGGCTGTATGAAATTTTTTCTGAAAAATCGCCTTCTCTCCATTGTAAGTTTTTAATATCAGCGTTGGATGTTGAATTGATATTGTTTGCCATTGCAATCAGTTTTTCATTTGACTCGGGATCGCGGGCAAAAAGTAAATCTTCAACAGTTAGTCGTAATGATGTTTCAATATCATCATAAATACCAATTTGTCCGGGATTGACAATCCCCATTGATAAACCTTTCTGTATTGCATGGTATAAAAAAACGGTATGAATTGCTTCGCGAAGTGGATTATTTCCTTTAAATGAAAATGAAATATTACTCACCCCACCTGAAATCTGTGCGTTCGGAAATAATTTTTTTAACCGGATAGTTGCTTCAAAAAAGTCTAAACCATACCGGTCGTGTTCTGCAATACCGGTGCCAACCGCAAAAATATTCGGATCAAATATAATATCTTCTTCATCGTACCCGGCTTCTTGTATAAGGAGATTGATTGCACGGGTTAAAATTGCAACTTTTTCATCACATCCTGTTGCCTGACCGTTCTCATCAAATGCCATAATAACAACGCAGGCTCCATATTTTTTAATTTCCCTGGCGTGATTAATAAAAATTGTTTCACCTTCTTTCAGGCTTATTGAATTGACCGCACAACGTCCCTGAGTGGATTGAAGACCTTTTATCAGGATGTTAAAATTGGATGAATCAATCATAAAAGGAACTCTGGCAATTTCAGGTTCGGTTGAAATAATTGACAGATATGTCTCCATTGCCTTTTGACCATCAATGAGAGCTTCATCCATATTAATATCTATCATCTGAGCACCATTGTCGACCTGATTTTTTGCAATGTCAACAGCTTCTTCATACTGCTCATTTTTTATTAAATTAGCGAATTTTTTTGAACCTGAAACATTTGTTCTTTCACCGATATTCACAAAAAGAGAATCAGGTTGTATGATAAGCGGTTCAAGCCCGGTCATTACGGTATAATGCTGTTTATCAGGAATCAAACGGGGGCGTACATTTTCTAATGCTTCTTTTATAGCTTTGATGTGTGATGGCGTTGTTCCGCAACATCCGCCGGCAATGTTTAATAAACCGTGTGATGCTATACTATGTAAAACCCGTGCCATATTTTCCGGTGAATCATCATATTCACCAAGTTCATTCGGCAGTCCGGCATTGGGATGTGTTGATATGTTACACGATGCGGCATTGGTGATTTCATAAAGATGTTTTTCCATATCAGCAGCACCAAGTGCACAGTTAAACCCCACAGAAATCGCTTCGGCGTGCATAATTGAATAGTAAAATGCAAGAGGCGTTTGCCCGGAGAGTGTTCTTCCTGATGCGTCAGTTATTGTCCCGGAAATCATAAGAGGTATTTCAATTGAATGTTGTTCTTCATACTTTTTAATTGCGTAAATAGCTGCTTTACAATTAAGTGTATCAAATACCGTTTCTATCATAATAAGATCAGCACCGCCATCAATTAACCCTTCTAGTGCGGTGAAATATGAATCAGACAGCTCAACAAATGAGATGTTTCTGAAAGCAGGGTTATTAACATCCGGTGACATGGAAAGCGTTCTGCTTGTCGGACCGAGAATACCTGCAACATACGTTTGTTTACCTGTTTTTGCATAATATTCAGCAGTTGCTTTCTTTGCAATTTGTGCACCTGCTACATTTAACTGATAAGCAGCAGTATCATTTTTATAATCAGATTGTGAAATAGTTGTTGAGTTGAATGTATTCGTTTCTATAATATCCGCACCGGCTTCAAGATATAACAAATGTATTTTTTGTATCAGGTCAGGTTTTGTTATATTTAATATATCATTATTACCTTTCAGATTGATGGTATGGTTTTTATAGGTGTTTCCTCTGAAATCTTCTTCGGTAAGTTTTTCTTTTTGTATCATTGTTCCCATAGCACCATCAAGGATTAGTATTTTTTCGGTAAGCAGTGATAGAATTGTTTTTTTATTGACCATTTTTTTCTCCGGTTTTATTATAGCTGTCTTTTAGTAGAAATGCTATATAAGTTCGTATGTTTATTATACTTTGTGATACTTTCAGGAAATAATTGATGTATAAACCATTACAGTATATTGATAAAACAAAGATTTTCACAGGTTTACAGTATCATGAATTTTCGCCGAATTTATTTTTGTCGCAGTATGTTGCGTGTTATTGGACTGTATATTCTGTCGAGGCAATTCACGATGTTTCGCATAGGATAATTCCTGACGGATGTGTTGATATTGTATTTGATTTAAATGAAAAAATATCATTTATTACCGGGATATCAGATAAAACCGAATTTCTTAACTTAAGTGGTTTCATACGGTATTGTGGTATACGATTTTTACCGAAAGCTATACCGTTTATTCTTCGAGATTTTGCAATTGACAGTTTAAACTCATATATAGAAATAGATACAAAAAATAAAATTCTGACAGAAATGACTAAATGGGTTTTAGATGAAAATGACATTGAGAAAATCATTATTAATATCCAAAAACATCTTGAAATTTTTTTCAGAGATTATACGATTAATGGTAACTTTAATACCATCTTAAATTATTCGTTAGCAAACAATGGGATGATACATGTTAAAGACATCGCCGGGTATTATAAGCTATCAGAGAAGCAGATTGGACGATATTTTAAAGAGAATATAGGTATTTCAACCAAGCCGTATTTGAAAATTATCAGGTTTCAAAATGCATACCGGTATTTTCTAAATCGTGCTAATACTTCTATTGTTCAAGCTGTTGATTCAGGCTTTTATGATCAGTCACATTTAATAAAGGATATTCGATTTTATTTAGGAGATACGTTGTATTAAATTGGGTTACAATGTCTGATTTTTACAATACAGGATAAGATTAATGTTTTATAGTTGGATATTACAAACGCTTTATTCAATACGAACAAAAAAAAGGGGACGGAAAATGAAATTAAATTATGTTATTATTTATGTTGATGATGTTGTAAAGGCCACTGATTTTTATGCAAAAGCATTTGGATTACCGTTAAAATTCATTCATGAATCAATGATGTATGCTGAAATGGATACGGGTGAGACAATTTTATCTTTTGCCCACAATGATATGCTTACAATGAATATCGGGGTTGAAGCTCATAAGGGACAGAAAAATTGTTTTGAGATTGCTTTTTCTACGAGTGATGTACAAAAAGATTTTGACAAGGCGATTTTAAATGGTGCAAAAGAGATAAAAAAGCCTGATTTAAAACCATGGGGACAGACAGTTGCTTATGTTGAAGATTTATTCGGTACAATTGTTGAAATATGTTCTCCTCTTTAAGATTTGAACTCAGGAAGACGATTGTATTGCAGCATCGTGGAAAAATCTGAATGTTAAAAAAGAATTTTTCACGATGTTTTTTAATTATTTACGCGTAATATGTTATATTGAAAAAAAAATCAATTAGATGTATACTGGTTCTATGGGGGAAATAAAATGGATACTTCTGTTATTTCAAATATTGTTAATGAATATGAATCTTTGCCGTATGATGATAAACTCTATGTTTTTGAACTATTTCAAAAACAACTTATTGAAGCAAAGAGAACAGAGATACGACTTAGAGCTGACGATGCAATTCATAATTTAGAAAACAGTTTTGTTAAAAAAGGTTCATTTTCCGACCTGTTAACGGACTTGGGCAATGATTGAATTAATCTGGGATGAAGGATTCAAGAAAAGATTAAAACGATTGCTAAAAAATAATGAATTCTTGAAGAGCAAATTTGAAGAAAAGATTGAGATTTTTTGTTTAAATCCGTATGACCAACGCTTAAAAACGCATAAACTGTCCGGTAATCTTAAAGATTTATGGGCTTTACGGGTAGATTATGACTGCAGGATTATTTTTAAATTTATTTCCGAATCAGAGGTACTTTTAATTGATATCGGAGGACATGATGAAGTGTATTGAAAAATAATTATATAAAGCCATTAACAAGTCAATTTCTTCAAAAAAATATTTTTTTTATCTCTTTTTTTCAAAAAATATGAACGGGGTGCTGTATTCAGGAAGTGTTTTAAAAAAAATATTTTTCACAATGTTTTAAATAGTATTTTATTTTGATGTATATCACGTAAAATATCACTTTTTTTTTATATAATTTGTATTATATGGAGGTGATTTATGAGTTCAATTTGTATTGCAGGTGGAGTAACTTTTGATTCTATTGTTTCAATGAATGAGTTTCCTGATAAAAGGGGACAAACTGTATTTTCAAGTGGTTATCACGAAACTATTGGCGGAACCGGTTCGGGAAAAGCTCTTGCAGCCTCACGGTTATTTGATTCTACTATACTGCATTATATGGCAGGTGATGATCGGGATGGTGAATTTATAAAGGGGTATTTATCTTCAAATGGTATAAAACTACTTACTGATGTCGATCCTGCCGGTACTGAGAAACATATAAATCTTATGAATGCTCATGGAGAGCGTATTTCGATTTATGTAAAATATGGAACCTTTGAACCTGTTTTTAATCATCAGCCAATTGTGGATGCGTGTAAAAAATCAGATTATATCGTTTTAAATATTATTAATTATACCCGTTATCTTATCCCGGAAATTAAAAAACTGAATAAAGAAATCTGGTGCGACATTCATGATTATGATTTGGATAATCCGTATCATAATGATTATATACAAGCTGCTGATTATATTTTTATGAGTTCTGATGCTCTTGATGATTACCGATCTTTAATGACCGGTTTTATTGAAAATGGTAAAAAACTGGTCGTTTGCACTCATGCTAAACAAGGTTCAACATTGCTAACAAAAGAAACAGGTTTTATTGATTTGGGTATTTGTGATAATTTTAAGCGCGTTGATACGAATGGTGCGGGTGATAATTTTATGATCGGTTTTATGTATGCCTGGAGTAAAGGGCGGTCACCTGAAATCTGTCAGAAATATGCAACTATTGCAGCGGGGCTATGTATCAGTTCAAAAGAGATTATTCATACTGATTTAAGCATAGATTTGTTAGAGGATGCTTTTTTATCGAATACATTTATAAAGTAAAGATAAACTGATTGATGTTTTCTAAATTATTGTATATCATACTTATTATTCTATTTTCGATATAAAAAATGAGGAATTACATGGATAATCGTGATATTCAAGATAAATTAGTCCAGTTGAATGTTTTGACTACTCAGTTTCGTGATAATATTAAGCAATACAAAAGCACTCTCTATGATGAAGCAAATACGCGAGTTGATTTTATCGACAAGATGTTTGAGCTTTTTGATTGGGATGTGAGAAATAACCAGGGGTATTCTGAACTGTATCGTGATGTTGTTCGTGAAGACAAAGTACAGATTGAAGGTAAACAGAAAGCACCTGACTATTCATTCAGGATTGGTGGAGTGAGGAAATTTTTTGTTGAAGCCAAGAAACCTTCTGTTTTGATAAAAGACGATATGATGCCGGCATTTCAGGTGAGACGATACGGGTATACTGCAAAGTTGCCTTTGTCCATTCTGACGGACTTTGAAGAGTTCGCGATTTATGATACCAGAATCAAACCTGATAAAAATGACAAAGCCAGTGTCGCCCGGATTTTTTATTGCACCTATGATGAATATGAAAAAAACTTCGAGTTTATCTACAACACATTTTCAAAGAATGCGATCCTTAAAGGAAGTTTTGATAAATATATAGAAGAAAATAAAAATAAAAAGGGAACGGGCGAGGTCGATAAGGAGCTTCTCAAGGTAGTTGAAGAGTGGCGGACTGAGCTTGCGAAGAATATTGCACTGCGGAATAATGACATTGATATTTATAACCTGAATAATGCCGTTCAGAAAATCATCGATAGGATTATTTTTTTGCGAATTGCGGAAGATAAAGAGATCGAGAGTTATGAACAGTTATTAGTGTTAACGAAGTCTGCTGAGATTTATGTCAATCTTAACGAAATATTCACCCGGGCAAATAAAAAGTATAATTCGGGGCTTTTTCAGCCTGAGAGTTGGCTAACAGGTATAAAAATTGATGATAAAATACTTTCTACTATTATAAAGGGTTTGTATTATCCTGAATGTCCTTATGAGTTTTCGATATTACCGATTGAGATTCTTGGTAATATCTATGAGCAGTTTCTTGGTAAAACTATCCGGTTTAAGAATGTAAAAGATGGTCAGCATACTGCGGTAATTGAGGAAAAACCTGAGGTTAGAAAAGCCGGCGGTGTGTATTATACACCTTCCTATATCGTTAATTATATAGTGGAAAATACAATCGGGGAAAAGATTAAGGGTAAATCACCTGATGAGATTGCCGGTTTAACGATTTGTGATCCTGCGTGCGGTTCCGGTTCGTTTCTTGTCGGGGCGTATCAGTATCTTTTGAATTATCATCAGGAATATTATACTGGTGAAAAAAATTGTAAGAAAGCATTGAAGGATGAGAAGATTTTTCAGCTTTCAGAAAATAGTTTTAAGTTGACCATTGAAGAAAAACAGAAAATACTTACCAATTCGATTTATGGTGTGGATATTGATCCGCAGGCTGTTGAGGTTACTAAACTTTCGCTCTACCTGAAACTGCTTGAAAATGAGGGAAAAGAGGCGGAAGGTTCGTTGTTTAAGCATAGTGACTTGAAGTTGTTACCGACATTGGATAAGAATATCAAATGCGGTAATTCACTGATTGGCAGTGATTTTTATAAGGATAAGGATTTGTCGCTTTTCGGGAATGATGAGATGAGGAAGGTGAATGTTTTTGACTGGGAAGTGGAATTCCCGGGGGTGTTTAGAGGGGATAGGAATTTTACCACAGAGGGCACAGAGGTTTTGGAGGGGAGTGGTTCTCGCGGAGGCGCGGGGGGCGCGGAGTTTGGGTTTGATGTGGTTATTGGGAATCCGCCGTATGGGGCTGAGCTGAGTGAACAGGAAAGGATATATCTTGATAATAAGTTTTCTCTACGAAATACTGATACTGCGTGTCTTTTTATAGGTCTTTCTTTAAATATATTAAACCTTCACGGTAGTAATGGGTTTATAATACCTAAACCTTTTGTTTATGCTTCAAATTGGAAAGTAATAAGGGAAAAACTTCTTGAAATAATAACTGAAATAGTTGATTGCGGTAAAGTATGGAAAGAAGTGAAACTTGAACAGGTTATATATTTTTTCAATAAAGAAAAAAGCACTGAGTTTTATTATTCATCTGTCAGAGATAATAATCAAATTATAAGATTTGGTAATATAAATAAATTAACCTTTAATCAGTTTGGATTTTACCTCAATGGAATTAGTGAGAAAGAACTGAGTATTGGTGAAAAAATGTTAACTATTGGACATTTCTTAAATGAATTTGTAAAGAATCAAAGAGGTGCTATTTATCAAGAGTTTGTAAAAGATGAAATTGATGACCTTATGGTTTTAGGCGGAAAACAAATAAATCGCTATTTTTTAAATGATCATGTTAAAGGTTATATTTCTAGAAAACATATTCAGGATGAAAAGGCATATATAAAAGATAAATCTATACTTGTGCAAAGGCTTGTTGCTCATATAATAAATCCTAAACCACATGTTAAAATTATTGCTACCATTCCAAACATTCAAGATAAGAAATTTATAATTATTGATACTATTAATCAATTAACAAATGAAAGTGAATTAAGTTCAAAATTTTTATTGTCTTTATTAAACTCTAAATTGATTTCATGGTATTCATATCTATTCATTTTTGGTAAAGCAATACGAACAATGCAATTTGATAATCCAACTTCATCAAAAATACCAATTCCTAAAATTGACCTCTCCATTTCTTCCGAAAAAGCACAGCATGATAAACTTGTTTCTCTTGTTGACCATATGCTTGATGTTCAGAAATCTTTTCATAGTGCGGGTTCTGATAGTGATAAGAAGATGTTTAAGCAGAAGATTGATCTGATTGATGGGCAGATTGATTCGTTGGTTTATGGGTTGTATGGTTTGACGGAGGATGAGATTCGGGTTGTGGAGGGGGAGTAGGGATGGGGAAAGTGAGAAGTAGTACTTTTCAGATTCATCTTGATGTAGCACTAGCATATGATTTCAGAAAAAAAATTAATCAGCATCAGCACTTCTCAATGAAAAAAAATATCGATAAAACAGATATAAATGCTTGGAACAAAATCTGCGCGATTATGGATAGGATAGATGATACAGTTTGTTATCTTAACTCAATTATACTAGGAAAGGTGCGGGGAAGATCCACTGCATTTGACTTTATAGATTTTCTTAATAACACTGGAGTCCTTATAGAATGCATAGATGCAATTAATAAAATATATGATTTTAAGAGCAAGATAAAAAAAACTAATTCGATTTTTACTGAAGGAAAAAATAATGATGATAGTTATTTTAAACATATAAGGTCACTATGTTCAGTTCATCCTGTTTCAACAAATAAGCATAAAGAATTTTTAGAAGAGGACGATTTCCAGTGTTGCCCGAGAGTTGTATGGAATGAAACCCCTTCTATTACAAAAGAGCCTTGTGATCTGTATGCGATAGTGTATGGAACTCAGGAGCATATTTATCATAAAATAATCCCTATATATTTATCAGAATTATTTGATTATATTCAGGGAAAATATAGTGACATTAAGACAGTTATTGAGATCGTCGAACAGAATAATCAATCAATTAAGAGTGAATTAATTAAAAAACCAATTAAGAATGAGCGTGAATTTGAAGATTATGCTGATTATCTAAAAAGCTTAAATAAATGTTACAATGAGAGAGTTGGATCTGATAACGATGGCATTTTTGAGTTTTATGAAACTGTTTTCAGTGTATCCTTTTCAGATTCTAAAAACCAGGAACTACTTGATAAATATAAAGAAGCGATAAAATTTTCTGCACACAAGTTTCATGACTATATTCAGAAAATGTATTTTGGCGATTTTAAGTGTCAAAATCATCAGGATGAGTTTGAAAATTATTTTGATCTCTATTTCTTTTCTTCAAATAGTGATGAGTTAAAAGCCTTTCATTATCACCTAAGTAAAATTATTCAATTAGTCCATCCGTTAAACTCTACTGATAGACTGTATATCTATTCTTTAATTAACGAAATGAAATGTTTTTTTGAAAAATATATAACTTTTGAAGATCAAATGTCTGATGTTCAGTTATCAGTAATTATTTCTGTTGCCCTTTACATACATTCTCTAGAAAACAAGTCATCACTAAACAGAGTGATTCCTAATGACTTAAAATTTAGAAAAATTATTTTAGATAATGATCGTTATAATGTAATAATAGCTGTTGAAGAACAAAATGATACTGATAAGGATATTTTATTTCAATTATTAGGTATATAACATGATAGACTTACGAAGGTTGATAAATATATATGATAGGCTGAAATATTAGCAAGAAAAAAATGTACCATGCTACTTATTGCCAAGAGAATGACAATATAGAAGTAATTACGGAGGGAAAAATAAAATGATATTTGAAAATATAACAGCAAAAGAAGTATATTTAGCTACACTAAGAAAAATGTCTTCGGAGCAAAAATTAAAAAAAGCTTGTGAGCTGTCTGATTTTACTAAAATGTTATATATAACTGGATTAAAAAAAAGATTTACAAATATTGGTGAGGATGATTTAAAGAAAAAGTTAGTTGAGAGGTTACAAAAATGCAGCAACTCGAATTTCTAAAAAATGTGATTTCGGTTCTTGATAATTATAAAATTGATTATATGGCCACAGGATCAATAGTTTCGAGTATTCAGGGAGGTTGTTTAAAATGACAAAAGAGGACATTCTACAGAAATTAAAACAAAATAAATCCATTTTCATTAAGTACGGTATAAAAAGGATTGCTATATTTGGATCGTATGCAAGAAATGAAGCAACTGAGGAAAGTGATATAGATTTGATGTACGAGATTAATGACGAAACCTCAATAAGTTATATCGATTTTTTTGAACTTGAAGAATTATTATGTAAAGACTTTAATAAAAAGGTAGAACTTGTGAATTATAAATACATGAACCCTATTATTAAGAAAACAGCAGAGAAGGATTTTATTTATGCTTAATAATAATGTGATTTATATACTAACTGTGTTAGAGGCAATAGAAAAGATTTCAATTTATTCGAAGAATTTTAAAACACCAGATGAACTATATTGGGCGAATGACCAGATAAATTTCAATGCTTCAGTAAATTTATTAATTGCGATTGGAGAGGAAACAAAAAAAATTGATAGTAACTTGAAATTTGATTATCAGGAAATTCATTGGAAGGCTATTTGTGGGCTTAGGGATAAAGTTGCTCATAATTATAGAGGTATTGATCCGGTTATTATCTGGAGTGTTATTAAGGATGAACTTCCAATTTTAAAAATTGCTATGGTTTCCATGATTAAAAAATTAGATTTGAACAAAGACCTTTTAAAAGAATTTATTGATAATAAATATTATAAACATTTAACATATTTAATTGAAGTTTAATCAAAATTTCTAATTGATAAAGGAGGCGAGGTGAAAAGACTTAAATTATACCTGGATAACTGCTGTTTTAACAGACCATACGATGACCAGAAACAGGAGAAGATTTATATAGAAACAGAGGCAAAATTATTTATTCAGAATAAAATAAAGAATGGTGAATATGATCTTGTCTGGAGTTTTATACTTGACTATGAAAACTCCGCAAATCCCGATATCGAAGCCATGAGATCTATTCAGATGTGGAAAAATATTGCTACTGAAACTGTTACAATTACCGATTCTATTAGAGAATATGCAAACGTTTTACACAATCAGGGCTTTGGTGTTAAAGATTCACTACACATATCATCTGCTGTTTATTCAGGTGTTGATTTCCTTATTACAGTCGATAAGGGTATACTTAAAAGAAAAAATCTTGTTCAGGATTTACAGATAATTAATCCGATGGATTTTATTTCAATGGAGGAAGATTTATGAGAGCTGATACGCTGATAAAACATGATGGATATAAGGCTATATTCGATAATCTTGATATAGTCGAGGCAGAACGGTTTATCGCATTAATAAAAAGAGATAACTTTGATTATACAGAATGGCGTAAAACCCTTTGGGAAAATAAAAGTGTTGATGAACTTTTCAACGAAGCCAAAGATTTTTGGGAAAAGCAGAAATAGGATATTGAATCTTTGGTTTATGGGCTGTATGATTTTACTAAAATGTTATATATAACTGGATTAAAAAAAAGATTTACAAATAGTGGTGAGGATGATTTAAAGAAAAAGTTAGTTGAGAGGTTACAAAAATGCAACAACTCGAATTTCTAATGCCTTTTAATTTTCCTTATTAGATATAAAATTAAGTTGCATGACTATTTGCATTCTTTATAATTTTTTTTCTATTTCTGATTGTGTAATGAAATTCCATCTGAAGCCAGAGATAATCGAGTTTTTCACGGGGAGTCATTTTTGATAATGGCTTTTCGAGGTGTCCATCAAATAACGGGTCAACAGGGTTTTGATAATTATTCATTAATCAGTGCCTCCAGTTCTTCAATATCTATGAGATCCTTTTTTCGTGGCGGGTTGATAGACTTTTTTGCACGGATTAAATCAGGTATTGATGAAACAATTACTTGTATAGTATTAATTTCAATAACATCCGCATTTTTCTCAAGTTCTTCGTATGTTATTGGATATGTAAGAAAAATATCAAGCTGAAGCGGACTACTATTCGATACAAAAGTATAGACTAATGCTCCTTTTTCCTCTATCCACGAATCACGAATTGATTTGTCAAGAAGATTAGTGACCGGTTCAGGAATTCTCGGTATCATATTAAATTTTGAACATATATCAATAATTTTTTTTAAATTTTCATCATCCAATGAAACTGATAAATCAATATCATACGTAGCTCGTTCAACACCTTGTAGTACACAGGCTACGCCACCGCAAATAACATATTTAACGTTATTTAGAGCAAAATATTGAATAAGGGTAAACATATCATTACTGGTATTTGTCAAAATTATTATATCCTTAACTGACTAAATCATTAAATATAATGTTTTTAGTAATTATTTCCTGAATATAATACTGAATTTTATCAATTAATTCAAGATGCTACTTAATTTGTTATATAAATCTGATTTTGATGTATAAACTATCAATAAATTTTGAAAAATCTAATATAGTATTGACATTGTAAATATATAAACATATAGTCTAAAGTCTCAAATTTTAAAAAAAAGGATATAGAAATGAAATTTATCAAAAGCATATTATTTATTGCTGTTTTATCTTCAGGTGTGTTAGGCTGTGTTCAAACATCGGATGAAACACCTGTTAAAACCGGTTCTCTTACATTACAGACTTCTATTTTATCAACAAAATACAGTGTTTCAAGTGGTGTAGAAACTCTTTTAGAATCAACTACAACGACTAAAGAAAGTGCCGGTGATAATACCGTACTTAAATCTATAACAAAAAACGCCGAGAACAAAATAATCAATGAAACAATTGGTATATTAAATATTGATAAATCACAAAGTTATGAAACAATCAGTTATTTGGATAAGGATAAAAACATCACAACAATACCTAGTTCGAAAATTTCCCAAACTATGACATTTTCAATAGATGTATTGAAAAGTAAGATAAATCCTTTAAGTATGAAAATTTATAATTTCAAAGATCCAGCTACGAACGATAAAGAATTAAGTGCAGAAATAACATATGAATACAGTGATTCGCAATTGTACAAAGTTAAACAAAATTCATTTTTTAATGGGAAATTGGCTTTTGTAAACAGTTTATTATATTTAAAAAAAATCAAAAATAAAACAAGTCACGCTCCTAATTTTGATGGGATATATCATGCAGATGAAAGTTGTCGTTATATTGATCAAACTAATACAGTAGGAACATCTAAAACATATATAAGTAAAACTTTATTTGATGCTGATGGTCTCCCATCGGAAGAGCAAATGGATATTGATGGAGATGGAACTGCGTCAACATTGCAAACGGTGTCATTTTATAAATTTACTAAAGATTCGTCAGGTAAAATAATTTCCCGCGAAATATTTACTGATAAAGCTCTTACTACACATGTTTCTAATGGTAGTATTGCAAAAATTACTTATGAATATGATAATGAAGGTTATTTATTATGTACAAGCACATACAGCTGGTCCAATAATGATTATACAATTAATAAGAGAAAAACAATTTCTTATTACAAAAACCCGTTACCAGGCTCTGAAGATTATCGTTATTTTTTTAAGGTAGAAAAAACTTCTGATAATGGAGCAACGTGGGAACTTGATATTGATGATTATGGTGATACAGTGGCTAGTTACGAGAAAATAACCAAATGGACAGAAACAGAACAGGAAATTTGTAAATATGATAAAGATGACAATGTAATCGAAAAAACAGTTACAACGTATGAATTATTTAATTATAAATTTAACGAATAATCATTACAAATAAATATACACAGGGATAATAATTGTATTGTATCCTTGTGTATTTCACCTGCAACTATCAAATCATAAAATCTTTTATTTAACGTTAATTCATAATTTAATGGTATTGTATCCGGTTCAAATACGGCTTCTAAACTTTTTTTTAATCAATCTTTCTAAGCGGTCATATTCGTCTGTTCTTTATTATTTAAATTCTCACGAATTACTTTGCATCGAAATTCATAGAAAAATGCATAGCAAACCGGTGAGTAATATCGTTTAAAGGAGAGTTATTATCAATAGTTGACAGAGATTAGAAAATACTTTATTCTTAATTACTTCTATTTATGTAAGGATTTTCTATGATAAATTTTATTATTATTGGTCTTGTTTCTTTATTTATAATCATTTTACTATCAATATTAGCTTCCGGATATGTTAAAGCACCACCGGATGAGGCGTATATCATCACGGGTTTAGGAAGAAGAAAAGTAGCAATCGGTAAAGCTGCTATTAAAATCCCGTTTTTTCAAAGACTTGATATCATATCACTAAAACTTATTTCAATTGATGTTAAAACTGCCACTGCTGTTCCCACTGCTGATTTTATTAATATTTCAGTTGATTCAGTTGTTAATGTAAAAGTTGGTACAAGTGAAAAAATGCTTGAATTGGCTGCACAGAATTTTCTTAATAAGTCACTTAATGATATTTCAGGTATTGCACAACAGGTTCTTGAAGGTAATATGAGAGAAATTGTCGGTAAAATGGGGCTTCGTGAATTAGTTTCTGATCGTCAGCTATTTGCAAGTCAGGTTAAATCTAATGCTAATCCCGATCTTGAAGCAATGGGCTTGGAGATTGTTTCGTTTAATGTTCAGAATTTTAGTGATGCTAATAATGTTATTAGTGATCTTGGTATTGATAATATTTCCCGCATCAAAAAAGATGCTTCTATTGCAAAAGCAAATGCAGACAGAGAAGTTAAAACTGCTCAAGCTGAAAATGATAAACTTGCTAATGATGCATTAATCGCGTCTCAACTTGAAATTGCAAAAAAAAGTACAGATTTAGAGATTAAAGTAGCAGAGTTGAAAGTTAATTCTGATACTAAAAAAGCTCAGGCAGATGCTGCTTATATGATTACTCAACAGGATCAGAGAAAAACTATTGAGATATCTACAGCAAATGCAAATTTAGCTAAACTTGAAAAAGAAACTGAAGTTCAGGCAATGCAAGTAGCACTTACAGAGAAGAGTCTTGATGCAACAATTCGTAAAGTTGCTGATGCGAATAAGTACAGGATTGAGCAGGATTCTGATGCAGATCTTTATCGAAGACAGAAAGAAGCTGAAGCATCAACGTATGAAGCAACTCAAAAACTTGAAGCTAAGAAAGCTGAAGCGGATGCTGTTCGTTATTCCATGGTTCAGGAAGCCGAAGGTATTCGTCAAAAAGGTATTGCAGAAGCAGAAGCAATACAAGCTAGGGCACTTGCAGAAGCTGTTGGTATTGAAAAAAAAGCTGAAGCAATGACTAAAATGGGTGAAGCCGCCAAACTGGAAATGGTTATTAATCAACTTCCTAAAATAGCAGAAGCGGTTGCTGCCCCGTTATCTAAAGTTGATCATATTACTATGTATGGAGATGGAAATACAGGTAAGATGGTTGGCGATATTATGACTGCAATTGATAAGATTACAGAAGGGTCAGGTATTGATATAAAATCTTTATTAAGCGGTATAGCCGGCGGGATCATCAGCGGAAAAGCAACTAAAGAATAATATGTAGATGAACTCACTAATTCCATCCCACAATAAAAAAAGGGCTGATCCATTATGTATCAGCCCTTTAAACGTACTTTATTGTATCGACTTAAAAGTTGTATTTTTAACAATACCAACATTTTCGGCGTATTTTTCATCTTCTTCCATCGTTTCAGGTAAACCAAGATAAATAACACCGGTAATAAAACCAGTTTCATCTTTAATCGGTTTATATACAGCAACATACCATCGGTTAACAACAAATGCACGACCGAAATATATTTGTCCCCGAACCATAACTGTTTGATATACAGGGCTTGTTTCAGAAATAGTAGTTCCTATCGCTCTTGAATCATCAAAGTTTCGTACGGTTGTTGCAACTCGTATTAAATCATTATCAAGTGGCTGAAAGAAAGTAACAGAAGCATTGGTTCTTTGGGAAATCGCATCAACAATAATAGTACTGTTTGTAAGTTGTGTTTTTCCGATTTGTAATTCATTGAGTTTAAATTTATCAACAAAAACAGTATTTCCGGTTGGTAGAATCTTTCCGCCAAATTCATTAAGAATTGTATTTGCTTCTGTTAATTTCGCTCGCAACAAATCCTCTATATGTTTATGATTTTCTTTTGCTTTTTCAGTTCTAACATCAAATAAACCGACAAACTTTTGAAGCTCAAGTGTTTGATCAACAAAGTCTTTCATCGTTGACGAAACGTTCTCACTTTCTGTCAGGTTATCCTGTGCAATATTTGAAATATGGTCAATTGCCTGTAAAATTTCAGATGAACTGAATTTAACTTTATGGATTTCTTCAGAAATCGTTTTTACAAGTCCAGAGATTAACTCATTTGATGTTGATATTTCTTTTAATATATTTGTTGTTTCCTTTGAATAGCGAACACCTTCCTGAATAATTGAATTGTTATTGGTGATCAATTTATGAATTCTGTTAGCAGCCTGAGTTGATTTTTCAGCAAGTTTTCTAATTTCACCGGCAACTATATTAAAACCTTTTCCTGCTTCACCGGCTCTTGCAGACTCAATAGACGCATTTAATGATAACAAATTTGTCTGTTCGGCGATTTCATTTATCATACCGATAATATCAGTAATTTCCTGCGAACTTGTTTCGATCTTTGTCATTTCTTTTTCAAGTTTATCCATTGAAACCATACCGACTTGAGCTTTTTCAAGAGCAATTACCGCATATTTATCTGCTTTAGCAGATTCGGTAGAAATAGTTTCAACCATTTTGTTGAGGTTTTCAAAGTTTCCCTGTGTTTCTTCAACAGTTACGGCTTGTGTGTTAGCTGCATCTTTTACTTTGGATGATGAAATATATAAAGTTCGTAAATTTTTTGTTAAGATTGTTACGGCAACATAGATTTTTTGATTTAAGTCTTTCAAAGTAACAACCATTTTTTTAAACGAATTAACGAGATCTCCAAGTTCATTTTCCTGTTTAAATGTAAATGCTACTGTTAAATCACCGTTACTGATAACATCCGCTTTGTAAATTAAATCATTAAGTGGAGAGGTAATCATTCTTTTTATAAAATAAAATGTAAGAATCACTGAAAAAACTATAAATAATAAGTTAATCAAAATATAAATAATAATTAAATTAGTATTAATTTTAAGTGATTGAGCTTTGTATTGAATTATTTCATTTTCAATATCATCAATATACAAACCGGTTCCGATCATCCATAACCACTTATCAAAACCTTCAGCGTATCCTATTTTATCAACTTCTTTACTGATTTCAGGTTTATTCCATATAAAATTAACAAATCCGCCACCGCTTTTTGCAACATTTATTAATTCCTGAATTACCATTACACCATTGGGATCTTTCATTTCCCACAGATTTTGCCCTTCTAATTGAGGTTGTATCGGATGGGCAATATTATTACCATCATAATCATATACATAAAAATATCCATTTACACCACTAAAACGATATGAACGTAAAAGAGCCAGTGCCTTATTCTGATATTCTTTTTCGAGAATAATGCTATAATCTGTATTATTCCCGGAATATTTTGTTTTTTGTAATAAAAATTCATTATATATTGTTTCAACAGTATTAATTGCCATATTAGTTGTGTCTTCAAGTAGTTTTTTTGTATCATTGATAGATTTATCATGATAGTTTTTAATTTGATCATTTGTTGCTTTATTTAAGACTAGTATGATAAAAAAACATAAAGTTACTTGAGAAATTAAAAATAACGAAACAAAAAATGTAATAATTGAGATTCGTAATGATTTTCTTTTTTTTGATTTATTGGTACTTGTCTGATTGTTTAACTTCAAAGGAGTGATTTTTTCTTTTTTGTTTTTTCTCACCATAATAATCGTTTGTCCTTTATCGTAAAATTTATTTGTGCTTGAGGCTCACTAATATATCGACAATTTATGTTTCATAATAAATTTTTTATGTACAAATTACCAGGGCTTCATTAAAAAAAGGATGAAAATACTATTTTCATCCTTTTTTTATCTCTTTTTAGTACAGAGGTGCTATATGATCAATTATTTATTCTTTAAATATTTTTGTGCGGATAAAGATGCAATTGTTCCGTCACTTACTGCAGTTGTTATTTGTCGATAGAGTTTACTTCGGACATCACCGGCAACATATACACCCGGTATATTAGTTGACATATCTTCCTGAGCGCTAATATATCCCCATTTATCCATATTTAATTTCCCGGCAAAAAGTTCGGTTTGCGGAACGTACCCGATAAATACAAACACTCCCGATCCATTTTCAAGTTTTATTGTTTCTTTCGTTTTCAGATTTTCAACTTCAAGATATTTAAAAGTTCCGTTTCCATAAAAACCACGAGGTTCATGTGACCAGAGAACTTTTATCTTAGGATTTTCAAGTGCTTCATCACTCGCTGTTTTGTTTGCCTGGAACTCATCAAATTGATGAATTATAGTTAATGAATTAACAAAGGTTGTTAAAAATAATGCTTCTTCTACAGCACTGTTACCTCCGCCGATTACATAAATATCTTTTCCTTCATAGAATTTTCCGTCACAGGTTGCACAATATGATATACCTTTTCCTGCATAGGTCTCTTCACCGGGTAACCCAAGTTTTCGAGGAGTTGCTCCGGTTGCAAGAATTATTGCCTTTGCAGTAACTTTTTTATCATCATCCACTAAAATAACTTTATTCTCTAAATCTAACGAAATAATTTCAGAAGCGTTAAAAAAATCAACATTCGCCTCTTTAACTTGTTCGGTTAATTTGTGCATAAGCATATAACCATTTATTTTCTCGCCGGTTCCGGGATAATTGGCTACAGAATGTGTTACATTAACCTGACCGCCCGGTAGTGCCTGATCGATTATAAGAGTTTTAATTTTTGCCTGACCTGCATACAAACCGGCAGTGAGACCGGCTGGACCTGCACCTATTATCACAAGATCATACGAATATTCTTTTCGCTCAATACCGCTTGATTTGTCTTTTAAATTATACGTTTCTATAAGAACTTTTTTTAATACACTTTTCTTTATTGCTCCATTCATTCTTGGCGCTACTTCTTTACCGTTTTTATAAAATAAAAGGGTAGGGCTTGAAGATACTCCATTTTTAACAGCAAGTTCTTTATTACCTTGTCTGTGAATTGTGTAGAATTTTATTTCACTTCCATATAGATTTGCGAAGAATTCATACTTAGAATGTAATGCTTCACAAGGAGGACATTCTGTTGAATAAAAATCAACTACGACACCACCATTTGCATTTAAAACCAGTTCTTCATAATCACTACTATTAATTTCTTTTACCATTTTATTTCTCCTCATATTCTAATAATGTAATAACTTTTCCGCAAAGCTTCTTGCAAAAATACATTTTTTATCTCGAATTTTTGCAAGAAGCTACTTCTAATGCAATTATATTGCATGTGGCGTAATAAAAATCAAGTACTCTTGATTTTTGTAAGAGCCTCCGCATAAAATTGTATTCCATAATCCATAACCTTTTTAACCGGTTTACAATCCGGTGATAATACAGTTCCGTTTTTTTGTTTTGCAATAACTCCACATCCGCCACCACATACAACACCAACAGAACAATCTTTGCATTCCGGGATAGTGAGTATTGATCGTTTTTTCCAGTCAGCTGTTTTTTGATCATCAATATACAACTCAGGGTAAAAAGTACCAACCTTGTAATCTTCTCTACCAACACTTGCTGTACAGCTATAAATACCGCCTGAATAATCAAATGCCATTTCACTTTTAAATGCGGGGCATGAATCAAAATCAGGAATATACATTTCACCCTTGTCGACCATATGTGATATTCCAAAATACGATGGAATATGAAGTTTCTTAAGTATTGGATGTTTCATGAGTAAATCAGTATATACCCTATACATTTCATCTAAAGTAAATAAATCACCGGGTTTCATGTATTCATTTATTAACTCGTAATTTCTGCCGAGTGACGTCTTAAATCTTGTTTTCGGTAAGTCGAGGAAACCTGCTTTATCAAGTCTTTCAGCTAATAACGGTAATGTCTCTATCGTTTCTTTATCAATAATCATTCGTATATTAATCGGGATAAATAATGAAACAGCTTTTGTTATACCTTCCATAATCGCATCGAAAGTGTTTGCATCCTGACCGGTTTTTCTTCGTTTATTATGAACTTCTTTGTCACCGTCTAATGAGATGTGTATTTCACGGATAATTCCTTTTTCAAGAATTTTTATGTATTTTGTCAGATTATAGGCATTGGTTACAACTGCAAAACCGATTGAATTATCAGTTAATTTTTTTACCAGGTATTCCATCATGTCATAGTTTTCTTTTTTGTTCTGTAACGGTTCACCGCCAAAAAGGGTAAGATATACATCACGTTTATTTTCTTTTCGAAAATTGACCATATAATCAACCATATTGTCAATTAACTCATGTGAAGGATAGGCAACAGAACGGTCTACTCCTTTCTGGTAGCAATATCCGCATGAAAAATTACATGAATATGTTGGTACAAAAACAAATTGAACTTCACTTTTGTTAACTTCTTCATTAAAATCATTATATCTTTTTTCAATGTAATTCTGTTCTTCTTCTGCTGTTCCGAAAAAATACCCCCGGGTAAACCAGTATTCCTGTTCATCATCATCAAGTGGTTTACCATCAGTAAACCGTTTTACCGTTTCATTATCTGCAATGTCAAAAGCACCTGACAATGGATTAAAAACAGCATTATTTTCAGAATCTATTGGTGTTATTAAATTATATCTTGATTTATACATTCTATATCCTTACGTAGTATAGTTTTTTTTACAACCGTAGAGGTATTTGAAATACCTCTACGGGGTAAGAAATTAATCGTGGCAACCTGCAACAATTTTTGTGTTTTTACTGCAACATTGTGCAACAGAACTGTCTGCTGTAGAACAACAAACCTGATTCTTCTTAATGTTTACTTTAGTAACTGATTTCATTTTTTAACTCCTTTTATTAAAAGACTTTCTATTGGAAAGCCATTTTTTTCATACTGTCTTCTTGAAATAATTTCAATTGTATTAAAACCTGCTTTTTTAATACTTTCTAAATATATGTCTTCCGGTATTGCTCCGCCATAGCAATCGGCAATAGCGCTCGGATCATTTCTCACTTCATCGGGAAGCCATCCCACTGAAACTATGTCACCAACGAGAAAATACCCGTCATTTTTTAATAATCTATATATTTCTCTGTACACAGCTTCTTTATCAGCAATGTGATTGATAACGCAGTTACTGACGATTACATTAAAACCACTATCAGCTAAAGGTATATGTACAATATCAGAGCACATATAGGATATATTATCTCTTTTATTCACCATGTTTGCTTTTAAAACCATAGCCGGAGTTAGATCGACACCGGTTATCCGTATAGAACTGTCATATGTATCAGATAACCGTGCAGCAAAATTACCGTTTCCTGAACCTAATTCTAAAATTGCATCATTAGTATTAAGTATAATGTATGGATCTATTATTGTGCAACCTAAACTTTCAGATTTCACTTCTTTTGTATATCGTTCAATTATAGTTTCATTCATTTGTTTGCTCCGGGAAAATATGGACATTCTAAACCGAGACATTCATTATTGTCTTTAAAAAAAGAACAAACCGGTGTACTTGCTTGTATTTCAATATCTGTATACTTTTTAAACGATTTAATTCCCGCTAAAATACTTGTATAGGTATTTCTTTTACAACATCGGGGACCGGGCTTTTTAGCTATTTCATTTATCGCATCAGCAGTAAATGAATGTACTAAAGAATAATTATCTGTACTTAACGGACTTGTTTTTAAATAAATAGCAGAAGATATTCCACAACCGATTGCTGTAGCACATGCTCCCCAATATCCGCAGGTTCCTCCGGGTAACGAACTTCCACGAGCTTTAACTATATTAAAAAATAAATTATTCACTTCATACCCTGAGTTTTGTATTGATTTAACCAAAACTGCCGGTACCAGATAATGATGTTCGGTTCCGTGCATTTTAAATGATGGATGATGCATAATAATATCCGCCATTTGTATTGGATCCTTTAACTCAGTAACAGCTATAAATTTTTCAAGAATTTCAACCGCTTCACTTGAATGACAATGATCACATATATAATGTTTATGTACACATGAAACTTCTGCTTCAAACTCTTTACCACAGAATAAACATGTATGTTTTTCAAGTTTTCCGTATTCTAAAAAACCCCCGCAAACAAGACATCCGTTTTGACTCATTATTGATTCCTTATATATTCTAATATACTCATATACTAATAAACAGTCAAGTGTTTTTTTATATAAAATTTTAAAAAATATTTTTAAATAACATCTTTATCCACTAAATAAAAAAATAATCGTGCACCGTATAATTCTTCAATAATTAAAGAAAGATTTTCACCGGGAATCCATTTTTTTATTTTTTCAGCTGAAAATAAAAATGATAATGCAAAATCATACTCCATAACCGATAAATTAAATAAATTTATTTTATTACGAATTACTCTTAAAAGTAGATCAGTAACTACAGTATCCTCATAATTTTTCTTTTTTAACATAAGTTCATTATATAATTGTTTTATTCTATTAATAAAATCTTCATAATCATATAAAGTGTCAGTCGGGATTTTTACCACTATTCCTGCACATTCAGAAGCAATTCCGGCAAAGTCTTTATCATAAGCAAATCTTTTAGGGAATAATTGGTGTAAATGTGAAATTTTAGAGTTATGTTGAGTAATAGTATTTATTATTTGAGTTTCATGTTCTTTGATATATTTGTTAATTTTGCTTTTTAATGCTGTATTATTTACATAGGTATACACATGTCCGGAATATTTATTAAATGTTTTCATAGTATCCATATAACCCATTGTAAAGTTTTTCATATAAATTTTTTTATCTGTTTCTATAATACTACCCAAATCAGATGAATTTTTTATATAAATTGTTTCAGTACCGACAATATGTGGTACTCTATATTTTCCAGGACCTGAAACATCAACAACAATGATTTTCTTATATCCTCTTTTACGGGCAAGATCATACGGTACAACATTCGCTATTCCACCATCCAACATAAAATTACCATTAATAGTAATTTGTTTTAGTCCCGGTAGAGCAGATGATGCCATAATATAATGAATGAGTTCTCCTTTCGGGATGTGTTCTTTGAATATTTCAAAAGGTCGAAGATTAGACGCGTTAAATGAGACAAGGCCGAAATCTGTTTTAGACTTTCTGATTTTTTCTTCACTGATATATTGATTAAGTAAACCAACCAGAGGGGTTGTATCTACTCCGCGATTTTTAATAATATCTTTTTGTAAAGTAACAAGTTTATCAATATTCTCGGTGTTAATAATAAACTTCCCATTTGAAATCATTTCATCAGGAATATTTAAAGCTGTGTTTAATTCGATACCAGACCAGAATTCCATTGCTTTTTCAAAATTTCCCTGTATTATCAGGCACCCATTGATAGAGCCTATTGAAGTTCCAATGACTGCATGGAATTTAATACCAAGTTCACGCAATGCTTTCCAGACTCCGATTTGATAAATGCCCTTCGCACCACCGCCACCCAGAACTAATGCATATGACTTCATAGCAACCTCCACATAATTATAATACGAGCTTCTTGTAAAAACACCTTTTTTATCTCGAATTTTTGCAAGAAGCTCCCTCTAATGCGATATAATCGCATATTGCGGAAGCAAAATCAAGTACTCTTGATTTTTACAAGAGCCTCATACACTAAAGTTTGAAATAGTTATAGAGGCTCATGCAAAAAGTAAATAAAAATATTGACTTGAATGATATTTTCTGGTAGATTGCAGACTCTATGCCGGTGTGATGGAATTGGTAGACGTGCTAGACTCAAAATCTTGTGAGGGTAACTTCGTGTCGGTTCGACTCCGACCACCGGCAGTTTTTTAATGTTATAACTTGTTTTAATACCATGATTTACACAACTTCATAATCAGCAATAAACCATTTGTACCAAATTTGTACCAAATTCGGACTACAAGTGGAGTTGTAAAATGGGGTTATACATGGAAAAAAACGGATATTATTACATCAAAGTGTCTCAAAACGGACAAATCACAAAGTTAACAACAAAGACAAAAAATAAATCATTAGCTCAAGAAATTTATAATAATTTTCTTTTATCATTAGTAAATCAAAGGTCAATTGCAAGAATTACAACATCAAAAAGAAATGTTGAAACGATTGTTAAACCTATTGTAAAAGAAAGAAATGTTGAAAAAGAGATAAAAGAAATAAATAATGATTTAATTGACGCTTATAATAAGTATATTATTACATGCTCGGCAAAAGGTCATTCTGCAAATAATCTTTATACAAAAAATTGGACGCTTCAAAAATTTATTAAGCATGGTATTCTTACTTTTAATGACCTCAATCAAGATAACCTTGATAAATTATTTATTGATAATAAGGATTATGCAAATGCAACCATGGAGACGCTTATTCGTGAAGTAAAATCATTTATAAATAATTGTATTAAAAGGGGTTTGTTTTCTCGTGATCTCTATCAATGCTTAGATTTTCCAAAAATAAAAAGGGTAGGGCGTCAAACTGTTATTGCTGAGGATGATTTTAAAAGGATAATTGATTTTATTGAAAGTAAAGGTAATTATGATTTTTCATTCTACATTACAACGCTTTATTATACCGTTTCAAGACCAAATGAAGCAAGAATCATTAAACTTGAAGATTTTGACGAAAAAAATAAAACCGTTAAAATATTCATGAATAAAGTAAAAGAAACAAAAGAAACATATTTACCGGATATATATTTTGAGATGTTAAAAAAACACCTTGAAAGAACCGGGATAACATCAGGATTTTTATTTATTGGCGGTACCAAAGGCGATGAGTTTTACTCAAAACAATTTCAAAAATTAAAAGTTGAAATGAACCTGCCAAAGGACTATATCCTGTACGCTTTCAGGCATACCGCGGTAACCGATCAACTCAATTCAACTAATGATATTCATTTTGTTTCAAAACAAGCAGGCAATAACCCTGAGGTTGCACTAAAACATTATGTTAACAGAAATACCAAACATTATCAGGCATTAGTCGAAAAAGCCTTTCCAGAGAAAGAATAAAAAAAGAGGGGTTAAAGCCCCTCTATTCTTCCTGAAGTTACTGACGGTGCATTAGAAACAAGTATAAACGATTCAACAAATCCGGTCATAGCGTCTTCTGCATCATCATGCTTGTTTTTTCCTTCCCTTTGAAACGTAGTAACATGGTTATAAAACTCCCGGTGTTTATACTTCCAATTTTTATTGAAATAAAGCCTTGCTGAAACAATCGGGGCATTCGTGATTATTCTGGCAAGTTTATTACCTCTTTGGGATATCTCTTGTATGACATATTTATTAACAATCCCTTTCTCTTTACATAATTTTCCAATTACATTTTTTAACAACAAAGGAAATGAAGAACCGCCATAATTATTTTCAATAACAGTTTCAATGATATCATTATTGATAATTGCTCTTGCACATAATTCAATTGAATATTCAATACCCTGTTTATTGTAAACAATATCTTTTATATATCCTTTTTTATTAACTATCTCACCAAAGATACCACATACATAATCACCGCCCTTGTCGGCAATATCAATAAAACCACATTTACGATGAGTCGGTTTTGGTAATTCATCGTATTCATTAAAGTATTCATACAGTCGACCTTTTATGTCAACTAATTCATTGTGATAGTTTGCTTTGAATATTGGCGGGTCAACTGTATTCATAATATCGATATAGCTGTTGTGATCAAGCATATCTTCACAAAGCATATTTTCACCATCGAATACTTCTTGCTGTAAAACAACGGTGTCATCATAATATAAAATCTTACCACATTTTTTTAATGTATCAATCCGATATGGTTCTTTACCGTCAAGCAATTTTCCGCATAAATCATTTCTTGACCATCGAGTCATTATAATAATTTCAAGTGCCCCTTTCTCATATCGGGACCGCCATGTATTTTTATACCACTCCCATTTTTTTTCAAGTGCTGCTTCATTAACAACTTCTTCATAGGATTTTATAATATCGTCAATTATAGCAACGGTACAACCTCGACCGGTAACACCTGTGCCAACACCGCATCCCTTATATGAAAAAAAAGAACCTTCTAACGCCCATTGTTTGAATGATTTATTGCCATACTTTAATTTTGTATTTGGGAAAACATCCTCATAAACAATATCATCATATGAAGTTCTAATTTGGCTTATTTCATCACGAACATATCTTGAAAAATCTGTTGCAAGAGACTCTGAATATGAAGCAACAAATAACTTTTCTTTAGGCCTATGACCGAATAACCATGCTGAAAATAAAACCATTGTTCTTGATTTAAAATGTCGTGGAGGCTCATTGATAATAAGACGTTTGAATTGTTTTCCTTCTTTTCGGCTCAATGCACCTTGCCAAAAAGCCTGGAGAACAGTACATAACATTTTGATATGAAACCATTCTTTTTTGTAATGATGCATTGTTTGGCAGAAAGTCCAAAAATCACGCCTTGAGGCTTCAATCAATAACTCCCGGTATTCATCATTGTTCATTGACTCCACCATTGAGCCTTGAAAATAAATTATCATCGTTTATAGTATTGATAGTTATGTTTTGCTGAGGTTTATCGTTATTTGCAAGAGTCTCACCGACCGCATTCTTACCAATTTTCTGGTATTTTTCTATGGCTTCTGCTAAGTGTTTTAGTGCAAGCGGTGTATATTTTTGAATTTGTAATTTTGATTCATCTGATAATGAATCGTATGTGTCTTTGAATTCTTTGAGTGCTTCAATATCCATTTTGCATAGGTCAAGAGCATTGTTTGCAAGCTCAAGACACTTTAAATCAAACTCAGCCCACTTAGTACTGAGGGCGTTCGTTTTGTTCGATTCGTGTTCTATTTGTTCTATTTTTGTTCGTATGATTTTATCATGCTTTGACGCTATTTTATTTTGATATATCTCTTTTTTTTCTTCCCACTTTTCTTTTTTTGCACGAACGGACATGGTTGATTTTGATATTTTATAAGAAATTGAAAGCTGATTAAAAGATGGGTATATTAGTTTCCCATTCTCAATAATTCCCTGTACGAAATCACTTTGTACTTGCTCCCATTGTTCTTGAGTATATGCCATTATTGTTATATCCTTGTTTTCAAAAACTCAATTGGATTAACCCACTTATCAATATTAGATGTGTACCCATAAGGTGCTTGTGGTATTTCATTGCTGATATAAATACCAAAATGCAAGTGAGGAAGATATAAATTAGAATTATAAAATTCTATTATACTTCCTATGATATCCCCTTTTCTTACAATTATTCCCTTTTGAAGTTTAGACTTAACATGCCCGTAAAGCCCGATAAAATAGTGACCGTTTTTATCAATATGTTTGATAAATAAAACACCTCCATTAGTGTGTGGATTCATACTGCCAAAACCATTGATCATTTTATTATCAACTACCATACCATCAGCAATTGCAATGACAGGTGTATCTTCTGGACAATCAAAATCATGCCCAATGTGTGTTAGGTTTCCAAGCTTAAATCCGAATTTTCTGTATCTTCCTTTATCGGGAGCAGGATATATAGTATTATTATTATTCATTGTTTTTAACCTCGATAATATGGTTGTACCCTAATTGAGAATGAAGAGTTTCTATTTTATTCTGAGTCTTTTGAACTTCCTTCAATTTTTCAGATGTTATATTTCTAAACTCATCCATCCAATAATGAAACTTTACTTTGTATTCATTTTTTAAGTAAGCTCTTATCTGATCGGTAATAATTTTTCTTGATTCAATTTGAATAACGCCAAAATAACTGTCAAGATACTCCATTGACTTTGACCATGTAAATTCAAACTGTCGCTCTTTGTACGCATTCCATTCTGGCTTATCACATAGGTGATTTTCTTTTAAAATACGCTTAATTTGTTTTTTCATCTTTTCTTCATGAAGAATATAAATTAATTGGTAATTACGGTATAAGTCACTATCAATACTTAATTCTGCTTTATTAACAATGAGATCAAGATTCTCTTTGTAATACCGTTCAAGCTCTCGTTCAATAAATGTCATTTGTTCATCGAGTATCTGTATTTCAGAAATATCATAAATGACTTTATCCAGTTTTCTTATTTCTTGAAAAATAAAGAAATTTCTTTCGGATGAAATATATTTACCATCGGGAGTATTTAATACGACACCATCGCTTGAAAGCTTAAAAGACACGCGTTTTCGTATAGCAAATACAATGAGCATTGAGAATACCATACAGACAAATATAGTGGCAATGAGAGCATAGATATTATCTATAATCGGCATTTTGCCCCCTGTAACCATCGATTATTGCTTCCAATGATTTTATGTATGTATTGAGCCTTTCAAGGTTAATATCGAGGTTTTTAGTATCCTGTACGGTAAGTGAAAAGCCGTTTTCATTTTTCTTAAATTGAACATCAAGCATTAACGGATATGATGGCATTGCAATATGTTCAGTTCTTAAACTATTACCTTTTGAAACGGTGGAACAACCCGTCAGGATTATAAGTATCAACAGGAATTTTTGTAATAATATCTTCATTTTCTTTTCCTAAACCGGTTATATTTTGTATTTTATTTAATGCTTTAATTTTGCCGTTAGCAGATATCAACTCATTTTCAAGATATTTAATATCTTGAAATTGCATTTTAATTTTGCTGTCTTTTGCTTTAATTGCCATAATAAAACCAAAAACAGTCCCGGAATAAATAAAAACCAAAACAGCAATTATAATTATTAAAATTAAAATTACACTCATTTTCTACCTCCAAATATTTTATCTAAAAATAAATTTACATAAACTGGTGTGAATGGGATCGTAAAAAATAATGAAAAGAAAGACATACTTATTTGCGTGTCTAAATTAGGGAAATCTTTTTTAACTATAATGTGACCTACAGTACATAATGTTTGTACTATAACTGATAATACCATTCCCCATTTTGACAGGTTTTTAGCATCGGTTGGCTTTTTTTGGTCTAATTCGCTTAATTTTTTTTCGTCTGACATATTTCACCTCAAAAATATAATAGCAGTTTAAAACTATGAAAATCAAATCGGTTTTCATAGTTTTTAAGTATTAAGGCTCAATTTTATATTTTTCTTTTCTCAAAATTTCAAAAATGGTGCTTTCTGACATATAAAATTTTATTGCAATTTGTTTTGCAGTCATTTTGTGTTGATAATAATCTTGCAATATTTCAGCATTTCTAATGGCCTTAACTGTCCTTTGAGGAAAATACACCGCCTCTCCTGCATAGGCTGTTGATACATACTGAATCTTTTGATTAAGAGTTAAATCTACGCTTGAAGCGATTTTAATAATATCCATGACTTTATCAGGTGCTGTAAAATTATTAATCATTTCCCCTCCCAGTGACATGATTTAAGCGTTTAAAACTATCTCATTGTTTTTTAAAAAGCTGACATCTATCTGACTTATGCTTTTTTTTATTTTTATGGCTTCGTTTTTAATTCTGTCACCGGATAATAATGTTTCAAGCGGTAAATCGTTAATCAATTCAGGCTCAAGATATATTTCTCGCATGACAGCAGTAATAACATCAATGTCTTTTTCAGTGCATTTTTTCTCGAAAATTTCCCGAATAAGATTTAAATCTTTGTTTATCCCGGTTAATTTTTGATATTCCTGAATTATTCGCCGGACCTTTAATTCTGTCTTATCAGGTGGTGGTGGTGGTTTATTATTTCGATTTTCATACCCATCGTCAATCCAATCGTCAAGAATGGCTTGGTAAAGATATGCCGGTTTACTTTTGACTTTTTCAGGCTTGTTAATAATTAACCAGTTTGTCAAATTGATTTTATCAATGATTTTTTCTGGATGATGATTTTTTATAACTGATTGAGCCTGTTTATCCGAAAGTCCTGATTCTTTTAATTTAAAAAATAGCGACTCACGTGTATTAAGAGCGTCGTTGCTTTTCTTTACTATACTATGCTCTACTATACTATGCTCTACTATGTTATCCGCTGTTATAACAGAATTAGTAGTTGTTATAACAGAACTGCTTTCTGTTATAACAGAATCATCGGGTGTTATAACAGAATCATCAATTTTATATCTACTTTTCATACCTTTTTTACCGGCTTCACTTTTTGCTTGTCTTTTTTCTTCCAGTGGTCGCATTCTTGATATAAAATTATGAGAGAATAAATATCCGTCCTCTATAAAAAGGAGTTTAAGTTTAAATGAATAATCAATTATTTCCTTGAGTAATTTAGGCTCAATTCTGAAATCACCGGATAATGTTTCAATAGTAATGTCGTCATATTCTAATCTGAAATTTTCTGATATGCACAATTCTTCAAGAATCATTACCCAGATTGCATAACCGGTGATTCCAAATTTATTGCGAATGGCGAGAATCTTTCTGTCATTTCTCATGGTAGCATCATGTGAAAAATATTCAGCGTTATTTTTTATCATATTACCTCCAAATATTTCGATATAATAATCGAATGGCCATTATCCCTGTTTAAAAAGGATTGCGATTAAAACGGAATGTCATCATCGCCATTTTGCATTGGCCATTCAATAGAATCATACGTATCACTTGCATCAGCCCACGGATCAGGAACATACTCATTGTTATCTTCTCTATTTGGTTTTTGAGCCGGTTTATTTACTATTTTCTGTTGTTTATCCGGTTCTGCAGACGTTGTTGATGTTTGATTATTTCCGTCGTTTGCAGGTGTTAAAAACATGATCTCACGGCATTGTATATCAACTTTTGACCTTGCTTGATTTGTTGTTTTATCCTCCCATCTATTCTGTTTAATTGAGCCTACAACACTAATCTTTGAGCCTTTCTTTAAATACTTTTCACAATTAATCGCTTGATTTCCAAAAACAACAACGTCAAAGAAATTTGTATAATCCTTCCATTCGTTATTTTGTTTAATTGTTTCACCATTAGCAATGGAAAATTTACAGACAGCGGTTCCTGAAGGTGTATATCTTATTTCAGGATCACGAACTAATCTTCCAATTATTACAATACTATTTGTATCTTTACTCATGAGGTATAACCTCCAATTCTGAAATGTATAAAAATCTATCTACACCTGATTTTAAATTTTTTGCATATATGAGTGATTGATTTGTATTGTCATTAACAACTTTATACACCTGTCCTTTATGTTTTACATACTCACCTTTTTTAAAAAATACTTTCATATAACATCCCTTTTTTTGAATTTTAAAAAGGGGCTCAAGTCCCCTTTTATTTTTTATTAATTATTAACCACGTTGTATTTATTGCTGATGAATTCAATAGTTTGAAATAAGTATTGAGCCGTTAATATGGGGTCATTCTCATTATATGCTATACATATTTTATGAGCGGTTGATCCGTCTTTTGCGTCAAGATTCATTCCAATTTTATCAATCATTTCCGTGAAGTCAGAAAATAGTTTTTTTCGTGTCTCTACTGTATCTTCAATAATTATTTCAGCATCCTGTACTTTCGGTTTTGGTTGTTGTTGTTTATTGCTTTGCTGTTTGTTATTTTTTACGTCGGGTTGTTTTTCTGGAGTAACATCCTTTTGCTCGTCTTTTATTTCTTCGTTTGTATATGGCATCCCCCCCATTTCATCAGGGAAACATTGACGAAATCCAATGGATAAAGCGACTTTCTCAAGCATAAAACGCGGTTTACTATTCCATATTTCATTATCTTGAGTAAATTCCTCAAAGTAAATAGTTTTCTTAAATGGCTTTTCTCTATCTTTTCTATAAATTGTAATAGTACACGATAAGTCACCTCTGCATACCTCAACAGATTTGTTATAAGTTCCTTCACCGCCCTTTTTGTTTCTTTCAATTGATATTGTACTTCTTGAAATACTACCGGAAAATGATGTTTCATATCCATTGAGCAAATCAAGTCTTTCAGCTCTTTTTAAATAGACCTCATATCCGGTAACTATTTGTAATGTTCTATATTGACCAGAACCATACGCTATACAATAGATTTCCCTTTTAAATGGATTTAATTGAAATGCTTTTGCAATTCCAATAAATTGGCTTATTTCATTGTCACTTAAATTTTGAGTTGCAAGAAATGTTTTTGCATAATCTTTTAATTGCTGCTCTGTAATAACTTCATTTTTTGTTTCTGTTTTAATTGCTAAATCACTCATACTATTTTCTCCTCTAATTGTTATATAATGCGTCAGTTATGCTTAAAAAAAGTTCACGTGTTGCTTGAATATCTGCCATTGCATTGTGAGAATTAAATTTAATTCTAAATTGATTACAAAGTGTTTCAAGTTTGAAGTTTTCAATATCATTTAAATTGTCATTAGAGTCATAATATAAATAAATAAAATGACTCATTACTTCCAGTTTTGCTGAGTGAAAATATGAATGAAAAAAAGAATTGTTATTTGATAAAAATAATTTATATAAAAATCCTTTATCAAATTCTACATTATATCCGGCTAATATTGCCTTGTCTTTTTTGTTAAATTTTTCAATATTATTATCTAATAATAATAACAATTCTCTATAAACTTCACTTTTACTTTTACCTGATTCATTAAGAAAATCTCTTGTTATTCCATGAATCTTTTCAGCATCTGCGAATGATTCAGGATAATTATTGTGTTTAATATACCAATCTTTTTTAATTATCAGTTCTTTTTCAGTATCTTCAAAAATACATGCTAACTGAATAATTTTATCATTGTTACTATCCAAACCGGTAGTCTCAGTATCAATCCAAAATATTTTCATATTATTTAACCCTCCTGTTGATTAAAGAATACTCCCTTTGAATAAAGAGTAGTTCTCTTGCTATTTCTGCGTTAATTTCTTCTTGACTTTTGATGTAAAATTTTCTATTCTTGATATTGATGTTTTTACTAACTTGTTTTTTATGAAATATTCGAGCTACCAACTCGGATATTTTTTTTACCATGTTCAATTTACACACTCCAATTTACTATTAAAATACCTTATCCATACGGACAGGTTTAAGAGACTTTTTCTAATTTTGATTTTTCAATCAATTTATCTATAAATGCCATTCCTTTTTGAAAAACAACCGTTTTAATATTTATACATGTTTCACCAGTTGGTTTAATAAACTTTTGTTCGATAAGCCTAAAATAACCGTTATCAACATATTTTTGATATGGTTGATTATTATTCATCAACACGCCTTGACCTCTAAGAAGTTCAAAAAGCTTATTTCTACCAATACCTTTGTTAAGAACTTTTGCTGCTTCACTCATTTCTACAGTATCAGTTGACCCGGTAACATCATCATAGAAGTTCACTTTATGTTTATTTTCTTCTGCCTGTTTTTGTAATACTTCAAGTTTTCTTAATGCCGTTTCATATCCTTTAGCAATAATAAGCAATTCATCTGCTTCAGTTACAACTTCCGCTTTAAAGCGTAAGTCGATTCTCTTGTTATCAACTAGATAATCCTTAATTATAGATGTTTCAAATTCACTTAAATATGTTATCTTTCCTTGTTGTAACCTTTCAGGAAATTTTTCTTTTACTGCTCTTGTAACTGTATCAACAGATATTCTATAAATATCTGAAATTTCTTTTATAGTAGTCATTTTTTTAACTGTTAAATCATTCATACCTTATATCCTCCTGCTATATTTTTATTGATAGTTTTTTTATATCAATTGCGTTGATAACATATTCTGATAATTCAGTATTTGAGCCGTAATAATCTATAAATCCATCAATAATTTTTTCATTGTGAACTTTAACTTCACAATATATACCTTCAATGTGTATTCCATATATTCCATTTTCCTTCATGCTCTCACCTCCTTTTGTAAATAATTGAAAACTTCGCTTTTCATCTCAGTCATTGCAAGATATAACATTGGCGGCAACTCAATTTTAGAGTCAAATAAAACATCAATTCGATTTTCAATACTTAGTAATACGGATGGAACATCCAAATCTTTTTTACTCATATCACCTCCTATTAATTAACTCGCTGATTTTTGTTCTAATAAAATTTGACATATATTTTTTTTAAATTTACTATTATCTATGGAGTTTTTTATGATTAAAACTTGTCCTTTTAATAAAGATAATATCTGTAAAGAATGCACAATGTACTTGCAATTTAATTATGATAAAATTGATTTAATCACGTTAAAATTGAAAGATGATAAATATTTCAAAGACGAATTTGTTCCATTCTCTTATTTTGAAGAAACATTAAATAATCTCGATATAAAAAAAGTACTATTTTTTATATGTTCTTTTAAATTACAACATATAGATTATTTGTTTCCTATCTATGTTCTAAACGCAATATCAGCCTCATACATAACAAACAGTAAAGAACCTATTTCTATATATTCGCAAATTCAAAGTTTTCTTGATGATATTCATTACATTGTTTGATCTTTATTAAAAACCACATAATGTTTTTTCATTTGTTTTATAACCGCTCTTACATTTTCTCCTGTTAGTGGTGTTATTTTAGAATTAAATAACGCTGTCTTAATTTTACCATTCGCTTCAATAGCAATTCTTTTTATTTCTTTCTTTTTTTGTTTCTCTATTTCTGAATTATCCATTTTAACCTCCTGTATTTTAATAATTTATTAACTCGCTGATTTTCTTAAACCGGATATAACTTCTTTTTTTTCTTTTAGGTACATATTAAGAGCATTTTTCATTAAAAGAGTTTGAGGCAATCCGGTTTCTTTACTAACTGTTTCAAGCCTGTTTTTTGTTTCAAGGTCAATTCTAACTTGTATTGAACTCATGTTTCACCTCCTTTTTAATTTCTTATGTAACCAGTATAATATATTTGATTACCTATGTAAACACTTATTTATAAAAAAATATATTTTTATTTATTTTGTGACGACAAATTATTATGATTTCACAAATTGAACTATTTGACAGAATTGCAAATGCAATGTACCAATCAAAACAAGATGTATCTTCCATTTGTAATGCAATAGATATTAATAGAGCTACTTTTTATAATCTTAAACATCGCAATACATACCCATCACTTGAGGTGTTATATAAAATATGCAAGTATTTAGACCTCTCTATTGACGATCTTTTGGAGCTTTCACCGGATACCACGCCGGATCCGATTTGTTCATTGGTAAAAACTTTGAATGATAATCAGAGGTTGGCGGTTATGGAAAATATTGAGACTGTAAAAAAGTTTGTGAAATAGTTGAATGTGTTGACATTATGTCTTATATTTAATAGTGTATGACAAGTTTTCTAAAAAGGGGGTGAAGTATGTATTCTGCGTTGACTATTGCAAATAAGATTATTGAATTAAGTCAAAATGAAGGGCGCGTTATAACTCACCTTAAACTTCAAAAAATACTTTATTTCTCACAAGGTTGGTATTTAGCATTAACCGGAAACCCTTTATTTTCTGATGAGATAGTTGCCTTTAAATATGGCCCTGTAATAAAATCTATTTATGAAATATTCCGAATTTTTGGTAGTAAAAACATCACAAAAATAGCAGAATCAACAGAGCAGGTAGAAAATAAAGATAATGAATTTATTAATAAAATTTGGAATCTTTACAAAAATCATGATGCAATAAGCCTATCAAATATATCCCATATAAAGAATGGTCCATGGGATGTTACAAACATTAATGATATTATTACTACTGATATAATACAAAATTACTTTACCGGAAAACTTAATGCTAATTGATTCTGATGTAAATATTGATGATTTATTTGGTGATATCGAAAAAAATGTAAAATCAGACTTTGAATAAATTAAAGATAAACATGTCAGTAATACTCAATCAGTTAAAGAAGCAAAATTTTTTAGTAAAACTGAGTTAGACAGCATGGATGCATTAAATGATATAAAATTAAGAAAACTGTATGCGTACTGTTTTCTTGGTCTTATAATAGTATCCAGTTTTATGCTTTATTTTTTATTGTTTTTGATTGGTAAAGGAATATTATTTTTTGACAAATATGTTCAGATGGAGTTAATTCCACTTGTATTTTTAAATACAATTACTATAGTTATTATTATAGTAGAATACTTATTTCCAAAGAATAAAAACAATCACCATCATAATGATAACGCAAAAATATAACTCACTCCACCTGTCTTAAAAAAAAACGATCATTATCAATTAAATTAAACTTAATTGCTTCATTAGTCTACATATAAACCGCTTATTCATATTTTTATATATTCTCATTTCTTTATAGTTATTCCAACCGTAATTTAGACATTTTTTCCATATTTTTATTTTAATTCGCTTTTTCATCTATCCTAATTCCCCCGTCTTAAAACATATTTATCATTATCAATCCATTTAATCACCGGATCTCTTTTACTATCATACATTTCAAAGTTATACCAAACATACCAGGCATAAACCATCATTCCTGTTTTATATTTTCCATCGGCTCTTATCTGATCGGTAAGCATCGGGTATCTGGTAAAAACATAAACAGTATGCAGTCCTGAGAATATCTTTTTATTATATCTTGCCTGACCATGTAAATAATTCAAAGGTAACAATAATGCAAATTTATTTTTTGCTATTTCCTTACACCTAAGGATAAAATCGTCAGCTTTTGAAAAGGGGGGATTGGTTATAATATAATCAACATTATCCATTTTTTGTTTAAGAAAATCAAACCCTGTAAAGTGTAAATCACCGGAAAAAACATTTTTAAATTGTTTATTAAGTACCGTAGTTATTGCCCCCTCTCCTGAAGCAGGGTCAGCAATTGTTTTTGAAATAACAAATGGTTCATTTTCTAATAATTGCTCTGTCATAGAATACGGAGTTTGATAATAATCAGATTTATTTTTATCCCGGTGAGCAAATGGTAAATATTGATTTTCTCTCATAGTTGTTCCTTGCTTTTATCCTTATTTAAAATCGAATTTAGGCATACCGCCATTACTACCATACTTAATACCGCATTTCTCAATATCAATACACTCGACTGTATGTATCGTACTCTTTTCAAGATTTCCTGTAGCCCAACAGCCAGTCGAAACCTTGAATCCAGATTTACATTTTTCATTTATATAATTACTACACATCACACCACCTCACTTAATTTTTCCTGATAAAATACCTTTTTGTATTCTTCTAATTTGCGATATTTGAATACCTATAAACCACTCCATTTTATCACTTCGTAATACATTATACTTAACTTCCGAAAGCATTTTTAATCGTTCAAATACACTTTTCATTTTGTTCTCCTTACATTTATTCTATTCAATAAAATGTGTTGCTTCAAAAAAATTACATTTTGGTAATGGCATTATGTTATCAGGATAAATAAAGAGCCAGTAGATATTTGCCTCATCAATTAAATCTATTTCTTTTGGGTAATACTCAACGGCGATAGTATCTTCACCGAATATTTCATTTTTTATTGACTGCATTTCTCGCCAATGAAATGGAATAGGGTTATCATCATGCCTTTGAACCATCGCTTTAATGCACTTTCCGTGTGTGCTTTCGCAATTATCATCAATTATAACAATATATTTATTGTTTGCAAATGCTCTTGTCATCCAATACGGATGTTGTTTATTATCAAGATCGATAGGTATAAATAAAGGTTTATTGAGCTTCATTATTTTTCTTGCTTCAATCAATTGTTTTCTATTTCTCATTATTAATCCTTAAGTTAATGTATTTATTATCAACTCCGATAATATCTAACAAGTAGATATTTTTTAGGGTATGTCATTTGACGGGAATTGGCATACCCATTTTAAATTATATAAACACTATAATATTTATATAACTAAACTTTTCTTATTTCATTCCGAAACATATATAAAAAAATGGAGTTTCAAAATGAAAAAAGAGGTATATACAATTTCTGATTCTGTTAATCTTTTAAGAGAAATGATTAATTCAAAAAAAATGGAAATAAAAAATTTTAGAAATCTTATTAAAGTTGCAAGAGGAATTCATCAATTCTTAACAAACTAACGCCTGTAGAAGATTTGGCAGTCCAGGACACTGCTGTTTGATGTAAAAGAGCAAAGGTAATCTCATCAGTTACAGTTACCAACCTGTAAGACAATCGGTATCCCGTAAATACCGATTGTTTCGATTTAAGCAATAATCAAAGTATTCTCAGGTAATTCAGATTCTAACCATCTTTTTATATTTGCAATGGCTTCAAGCTTCCATGCTCCACCGTCAGCATTAAACAAAGCAAATGATGGTTTTTCTCCACCTGACTTTGCTCTTACAATAAATTTTCTTGTTGGTTGATCAATTTCGTTAAATGTAACAAACGGTTTTAAATCAACAATTGTTGGTACTTTCTTTTCAGATGCCATTTCAAGACCTACTTTTGCAGATACGGTCTGAGACAAACCATCATCTGAAAATGTTTTTACAACTCCGTCTTTTACCGTTCCAATAGAAAGCAAAAGAGTTTTCTTATCTTCTGACTCTTTAAACATTGTTGATACTTTAATCAGGAATGTTTCAAAATCATAGTAATCTTCTTTGAGATTAAAAACATCTTCATGGCCAGATGTTAACAGCAAATCCCTTTTATGAAATATTGGATGTTCACCGGACCAAACCGAAATTTTATTATATGATTCAATATGTACAAGAATATCTGTCATATCAGGCATCGGGGTTGTTACTGACCTTGTTGAAATAAAATCTTTTATACCGGTAAGTGTTTTTGTATGTATTGGTTCTGGTTTTGTTTCGAGATAATGAACTAAATCCATTGTTTTTAATGAATTATCATGCTTTTGATTGTACTTAATACCATCAACTTCAATAACCGAAGTTTTTTCTTTTTCAATTAAATATTGTATTGTTTCTTTATTTAGCTGCATTTAACATCCCCTTAATATCAATTTCATTAGTTTTTTGATCTTCAAATAACGGTAAAGTTCTTGATGTTTCCTGAAATAATTCAAGTTTTTCACCTGCAAAACCTGACATTGCAAGATTACAAATCCCGGGCTTTGCAGAAACAAGAGTTGATTTAACAGCAAATTCACAAGTTAAACTATCTCTGTTTTCATCGCTTGCCGGAGTTAAATCAATATAAATTGCAATTTTTCTTGGTTTCTTGCCTTTTGTATTCATATCAGCAATATTTGCCAAAACATTTTTTAATTCATACTGAAACACTTCTTCAAGAGCCCCTTCACTTAACTCTGAAAGAGTTATTTTTTTATAAGCCATAATTTTACACCTCCCAGTGTTTATTTTATGCCATAACAGGTCGATAATAAAAAAAGCCGACCCCCCGCAGAGTCGGCTTACAACTGAAAATCTCATGGCACATAATCATAAGAGTTTCAATCTCTCAGCGGGGTATGCTTATAATATCGTATATTATTAGAATAAAATCAAGTGTTTTTCTAATAATTTGTGATTTATTTCAAATATTTTTAGAATAGGTTGTGTAAAATGGCTCAAGGAAAACAATTAGAAGAATTATTTGAAGCGTTAAAAAATGAAAATATTGTTAAAACTAAGCAAGATTATTGTAATTTAATGAATATTGATTATAAAAGTTTTTCAAGGTTATTAAGAGACGAATTAAATTATCAAATAAATCCAACAAATTTCGAAGTTCTAAAAAAATTAGATATTAATATAGAATGGTTTATTACCGGTCAAGGCTCAATGTTCAATTCAGATCAAACAGAAATGATTATTGGAACACGACCAACAAAACATAATAATCATTTTGAGTACACAAAGAATGACAATGTAATTTATTTAAATGTTTATTCAGGAACGGTTTCCGCAGGCCATGGAGAAATTGCAATTGATTCTGAAATTATTGGTCAATTCCCTGTAATAAAAGAAATGATTGATTCTTGCTTAGCTGAAAAATCTTTTATTATTAAAGTTAAAGGTGATTCAATGACACCAACATTGTATAATAATGATTATGTTATAGGAAACACTGAACTAAACCATACTTCCGGTGAAGGTATTTATATTATAAGAATGTATGATAATTTTCTTGTAAAAAGAATACAATTCAATTTCGACAATACACTTACAATAATTTCTGATAATGCCAGGTATGAACGTCAAATTATACCAATACAAAATGAAAATATTCAAATAGTCGCAAAGGTTGTTGGTTGGGTTCATAAGCACTTGTATTAATTTTACTATAAATAATAAAAAAAAGGGGACATATACCCCTTTTTTTTATTTATTTATTTATCTTTAAAACTATTATTTGCAATATCAATAATTGCATTAAAAAATTGTGATAATGCAGCAATAAGCGAAGCAATAAATATTCCCGGAATTAAAATCGCAGAAAAATATAAAATCTTTTCTGAACCATAAAGATCTTCAGTAAATATTGATGCAAATACAACTGAACCAATTACAAAAAGAATAGCAAATATATAACCTAGGGTAATATGAAATGTTAAAAATGGATACCTATTAACAGTATTTAATAACGGTTCTTCATAGGACCCAACAATTTTCATACTATCAATTCGGTTAAAAAAAGAATCAATTATTTCAATTTCTTCATTCACCGGATAATAATTCAGAAAATAACCATCATCACCTAGTTTATACATTTTTTTTAATAATAATTCTTCTTTTTCATTAGCTTTAAAAATTAGAGATTTAAATTCTGTTGTAAATATATCTTTTTTATAATTCATATCATCACCTCATTAAAACTTTTTTATCTGAATTTTAATTATTCATTATTAATAGTATATTCCATTTCAGCCTTACTTTTTGCATCTGCTATTGATAGTCCTTCTCCGATAAGATCATTCATTCTTTGAGCTACCCATTTTTCTTTTTTATTAGTGCTATTGATTTGTTGTTGTTGAACATAGGCTGATTTTTCTACAGCTTCTCTTGTTTTATTTGAATTACCACCAATAGATAATATTATTATCCCTATTATTATTCCAACTATTGAACCTCCATACGTAAAAGGAATTCCAATTACACCTGAAATTATTAAAAACCATCCTAAACATCCCATATATTCTCACCTCAAAAATTAAATATGATATAATTATATACAATTAAACAGCAATGTGCAAATAATATTTCAATGTATAAATTATTTGGGTGTAAATTTCTTTTACTGGTAACTATCCGGCCTTTTCAAGGTATGCAGTAACCTCATTCCATCTATTACTAAAATATAGACTTCTAAGTTGTAACATATCATTTGCACCTGATATAGTCCATTTCATACTATTTCGTTTCATTCTCAACTGAACAAC
>Ga0209318_1000291_pt1 | contig 51276 bp, 71 predicted proteins | sample RifGroE1_FD_183999 | JGI IMG/M metagenome (GOLD analysis project Ga0209318, IMG submission 183999) | Groundwater microbial communities from Rifle, Colorado, USA - Groundwater E1 (SPAdes) (version 2) | ecosystem: Environmental > Aquatic > Deep subsurface > Groundwater | place: Rifle, Colorado... | reverse complement strand
CGACAGCAAGAAGATAGAGAGTATGACGCCGATACAACGATCCCAGCTGACCTTAGCGTATCTACGGCTGGCTGACGCGAATGAGCGTGCGGCAGGAAAACAGATTCCAGATCCTTTCGGCAACATGCAACCGGCTGCGGATGACGATACACGAGCCGAGCTACTGAGTAGTGCGGATGCGTATCGGCAGATAGCTTCCTCTATCGGTCAGGGCGGTAGCGTTGCGATGCCTGCGGATGATTCGAGAAAAGCTCCAAAGCTCAAGACGCTATTCAGACCAGAGACACAGAGCAACATAGCGAACCTCGTGAGGAAGTCTAAAAAATCGGGCAATGCCAATTTGGACGACTTCCTGAAGAACGCTCCATCTGGGTACAACCGGGCAGAACTCCGTAAGATTTGGGATTACGTTCAGAAGTGGGGTTAAGCAATGAGTATATGGGATAACTTCGACGCAAATGAGCAGGTTGAAACTCAGCCTACGCCAAAAGCTAAACCAACTAATGCAAAGCCTGCTAATGCCGAATCTGGAAGTATGTGGGATGGGTTCAAAGAGGTTTCATCTGCCCCTGTTCCAATCATAGACAAGGCCAAAGAATACCTCGGCACTCCCTACAAGTGGGGCGGGAATTCCAAAAAGGGAATCGACTGCTCCAACTATGTGCGGCAGGTGTGGGGTTCGCAGGGCGTGAAATTGAACGGCAGGGCAAGAGACCAGTACACGCAGACAAAAGCTATCGACCAATCGGAACTGCAACCCGGTGACCTCATCTTCATGGAAGGCACGACAAAAGAGCCTGGTATCACTCACGTCGTCATGTACGCTGGTGGCGGCAAGATCATAGGTGCATCATCGAAAAGCGGCGTGAACATCGGTCGGCTGGATAACAAGTATGTGCAGAGTCACCTTGCGAGAAACAAACCATTCCGCAGGCCGGATGCAGGTCGGGCGAAGATGGCGACACAAGCTGATAAGGTTGCTTCAGACACTGCTGGAGAGAATGAATTCGGACAGTTCATGCCTGCGCTCAAGGAAACCTACAACCGAGACACGGCCAAAGAGATGGGCAAAGAGTTTGCCATGAAGGTGCCTAGATATGCTGAGACGGCCAAGAACCTCACGGACATTATAGCATCACAGGGCATATCTACAGGGCCGTTCAAACAGCCTCTTGGCGTTGGTGCTACGAACCCATTCCAAGACCCGTCCGCAACCCCTGTGGACTACAAGAAAGCACAGGCTGAAACCCGCAAGCTCATCGAATCACTGCCAAAAGGCAAGGCTAAGACCATTCTCCTTGAAGCAAACGAGAAGCCTGTCACGGGTCGTGAGTTTACAACCGATGTGGCGTTCTTCGCCATACCTGCCGGCGCATCAGTCGGACTCGCCAAGATTGCGCTCGGCACAGGCAAGGCGGCGGCTGCAGCTCGGTCACTGCAAGCACTCGGAGAGTCGGTCAAGGCGCTGCCAACGGCACAGCGCATACCTATTCAACTCGGCATAGGTGCGCTTGAAATGCCCGTGATCGCTGGCGCTGCGGGACTTCCCGGTGCGATCGGCGAAGGTTTGATGGAAGGTCGACCACTTGGCGAAACACTCAGCGAGTACGGCAGAGAGCAGATTGACGCGCTTCCTACCAACATGGTGATGGGTGCGGGATTCAAGGGCGCTGGCATGATCGGTAAGGGAATACTCAATGCTGGCAAGTCACCTGCGTTCGAGTCTGCGCCACTCACGGAACGGCTGGGGTCTGCGGTGCGGAGCGGCGAAATGCCCGTTCGCACTCCCGAACAATTGCGCGTGATCGATGAATCGATAGCGAGCATACGGGCGCTGAACGACACACCCGAACTTGCGGCGGCTCACGAGTCGATTAAGCAGGAGATGAAATCGGCTGAGGTTGCGCCTGTTGAACCGATAATGAGTTCAGAGACAATACCGCCACAATCACAAACATCAATCTCAAATGACCCTGTTGTATATCATGGAAGCGTAAGTAACTATGATAATTTCGATATATCAAAAAGTCAGATTGGGGCATCTGGAATTGGTATATACTTCACCGATTCGCCTAAGAACGCAGAAATGTATGGGGGTATTAAAAATCCTGCCCCCATATTGAAGGATAATTGGATAGATGATGTATATTCGAGAATCAAAGACATATCTCCGATTCAAGGCGATCAAATACAAAGAATGAAGTACAGCAAAGATGCTTCAGATGTGGTGTCTACTCTCAACTGGATGTTTGGCCATGACAATATTCATGCGGAAGATTTTATGGTTCAACCTCCAAAACAACCAGTCAACGTAAAACCGTATCGGTTAGATATCAAAAAACCATTGGGCATAAATACAAAAATGTCTCTCAATGCGTATAAAGCGATAATGAAAGATTCTGAGGGCCATGTTGATATGACATGGTACGATCCTAACAAAACTTGGAGAGAATGGCTCAATGAGTCTTATATCGGAGCTGATGAAGTAGCAAAGAAAACAACTGCTTATCTACGCAAAAAGGGGTATGATTCCTTCCTTGTAGAAGGTGGGCATCCAGATGATATAGAATTGAGCAATCACTGGGTTGTATTAGACCCTAAGATAATTAAACCCGTCGAATCCGTTGCATCTCGCGAACCTATAGTTGGCGATACGCAAACACCGTTGCAACCATCAGGCGATACGCAAGTGCCAAAGGTTGAGAACGTCAAACAGCCAAGCCAGCGGTTGAACGCAATCACCGAAGAGATGAGGCAGATATCGAAGGTTGCTGGCGGCGAGAAGTACAACTCGCTATCCGATCAGCAAAAGGTGGAGATGCAATCGCGCATGGAATCGCTCACGGCTGAGGCTGAGTCGCTAAAGTCACCGATGCCCGTAGAGTCGCCTACAAAGCCGTTACCGTCCACAGAGCCGACTTCGACCGTAGAGGCCGCTCCTGTGTCAATTGTGGCGCAAGAACCGGCAATCCCTACCGTCAAGGCTGAACCTGCCTTGACGAACGATGGCGGCGTTGCGGAAGTGCCAAAGAGTATCGTACCCCCGAAGGTGCAAGAGAGACTTGGTGCGCTCGACTCTGCGGCAAACGAGGCAAGGCAGAGGATCGCAAGCCGTGGCACGACTGCCAAGACGGGTATTGATCCGCAAGACTTGTACGACTACTCGATCATCGGCGCGGATTACATCGCAAAGGGTACGGTGAAGTTTGCGGAGTGGTCGAGCGAAATGGTGAAGGAGTTTGGCGAAACTATCAAGCCTCATTTAAAGAGGATGTACAACGTATCGAAAGAGTATCACGGTTCGGTACTTGACGTACCTGCGGATGCTCCGAAGCCGAACAAGTACGCCGAAAACATCAACATGAATAGAATCGACCTCCCGGAAGGTGAACGCAATTCCCTTCGAGCGGAGATAGAATCGACTCGGCTTGATCCTGAATGGGAAGCAAGGCGCAAGACCATTACTCAGGCCGATACCGAAGCGGCGGCAGTAGCAAGCCCGATGACTCTCGATGAAGCGGTGAAGATCAAACCGGGCAAGGCGCTGAACAACGTGGACGCCGTTCGCCTCCGTAACCTCGACATATATCACAACCAGCGATTCCACGAGGCCAGGGCGCGTCACATGGTTGAGAAGTCGGAAGCCTCCGAAATCGACATGCTGAAAGCGGCGGCAGAGTGGCGTACCGTGTTTCAGATAACATCGGGCGCAACTGCCGAAGCTGGGCGTGCGCTGAACTCGTTCAAGATCATGGCAAAGGACGTAGGCGAAGGGGTTGCATGGCGTGACAAGGCGCGGAAACAACTCCGTGACGCGCTTGGCGGCGACGATATGACCGATGCGCTTCTTGTGTCGCTCGACAGAATACCGGAGGGTGACAATCTCGCACTCGCCAAACTGCTGAGAGATTCGACGAAGATGACGCCGTGGGATATGGTACATGCGTACCTGTACGGCAATATGCTGTCGAGTCCGAATACTCAGATGGTGAACGCTATCAGTAACACGGTTATGCTGACGAATCACAATCTGATGCGCGGAGCCTCGGCGGCGGTCGATTCGGTGTCGTCGAAAATCACAGGTCAACCACGCACACGGTACGTGAAAGAGGTTTTGCCGTCGATGCTCGGTGCGATTCACGGCATACCTGACGGACTGCAACGCGCGACTGAGGTGATGAAGAACGGATTCGATCCAAGGGCGATAGAAAACGCTGACTTCTTCGGGTCGCCTGAACTGCCGATGTGGAAAGGCAATCGCAAGATCGGCAAACTCGAAGTGCCTAAGAACCCGTGGAACGCTATCAAACGGGGAATGATTGCGGCTGATGCTGTTTTCAAGAGCATGGCCGAACAGTCGGAGATATACGCGATTCACACGAGACAGGCCATACAGGAAGGTCTTAGCGGTAGGGCACTTGCGGAGAGGGTGAAAGTACTCAACGAGAAACCTACCCCGGAAACCAAGGCTCGCGCGGCGAAGGTCGCGCAGTATACCACTTTCCAAGCGGAAGCTGGGGAATCGCTGAAAGGTATCCTCAAGGTCCGTAACTACCGAGTGCCCGACAGTGTTGCGGGTCTTGGCGGTATGCAACCCTTGAAACTCATAGTGCCGTTCATGCAGGTAGGATCCAACATGCTCAAGATCGGCGCGGAGTACAGTCCTGCCGGATTCACGAAACTGCTCTCAAAAGAGGTCAGGGCATCCGGCGAAGTGGCGGACGTGATAGCACGTGCATCTGTAGGCAGTGCGGCAATCGCGAGTACGATAGGGCTGATGCAGTCTGGGCACATGCAAGCGACTGGCTCAGCTCCAAAGAGTCCGAAAGAGCGTGATGCGTTCTACGCTATGGGCAAGCAACCCTACTCCGTGAAGATCGGCGGCAAGTGGTATCCATACCAGCGACTCGGGCCGTCAATGTATCCGGTCGTGATTGCGGCGGCGTTCGCAAACTCGATGGAGGAAACCAACGAGAAGCCGACTCACGCGAAGATACTGAACGCGATTGGAAGTGTGAGTCAATACACTCTCGATCAGAGTTTCTTCCAAGGACTCAACGGGCTGCTTGAAGCTGTGAAAGACCCTGAAAGAAGAATTGAGTCGTTCCTTAGTACGGTTGCTTCTCAGGCCGTGCCGCTATCCTCTGCCATGAGAACGGCTGCAAAGGCGGTCGATCCTATGCAGAGGCAGGCAGAGACCATCTACGAGAAGATCATAGCAGGTATACCGGGTGCGTCAAAGACTCTCCCGGCGCGAGTCAATGCGCTCGGAAAAGAGCAGATGCGCTCCGGCAAAACGGGAGCATCGGCACTCTGGCCGTTCTCCCCGAACTACGAGAGCACAGACCCGGTGGTGGTAGAGCTTGACAGATTGCAAGTATGGCCTAGTCTTGCCGGCAAAAAACTGACGATCGGCAATCAGAAAGTCGAACTAAAGAGGGGTGAGCAACGAGACTATGCCAAACTCAAAGGGTCGATTACAGCTGAACAACTCGCCAATCTGATCAAATCCGAGAGATACATCGATGCAACCGATGAAGATAGAATCGAGATGCTCGACAAGGTTATACAAGCATCCGGAAGAGTTGCACAGAAGAGAATCAAACTCGGGCTCGTGCAGCAAGGCAGAGTCAAACCCGGCAACGGCAAATCTATTCCAGCCGGCACTTCGACCAAAGAGCCGAATATATATGGCGGTGGCGCAGGCTCGTCGATCTACGGGACAGGCAGATAGGGGGACTCATGGCAGGGAACAATCAAGGTTATGAAAAAATATTCAGAGATGCAGGCCAACTCTCCTACTACCTGGGCCGCAGGGCCGGGACTAGTGAGGCAGGATCCATACTCGTATCGTACATGAAGGCGGGCGCCAACGAATGGACTACGGTCAAGCACGCTCTGGATGAAGTGTACGAGGACATGCCGACTCTGCCGTCGTCTTCCGTGGATGGCGGCATTGCTCTGTTTAGCGGCACAACCGGGAAGGACATCGTTGACAGCGGCGTGCTGATCTCTACCGATGGCGCAATGGAGGACAACAGCGATACCAACATACCGACCGAAGCGGCGATTGTTACCTATGTGGGGAATCATTCGCAGCCTGCGATTCAGAACGGAAACGGTGTCAACTACTACGTGAATTCCGCATCTGAGATAAGCGGATATCTCGGATTGTCGCCGACTCCGGACGAGGCGACCGAAGTGGATCAATACGCAACCTCTGTGAATGGTAGCAAGGTGCTGATACACTCGTTCGCTACGGATGCTGACGGCATCGGCGGCACACTCATAGGGGGTGGGGTTTGGACGTTCTACACCTGGTCACGGGCCAACTCCGTTAGTGGATCTGTATCCTCTTCTGGTTACAGCTCGATCATATTCGATGTGTATGTTCGTAGTGCAATCGGTGTGGAATCACTTCTGTTCTCTGTGCAAACCGGAGCGATACCAACTTCCCTCTCAAGAAACCTGATAACGAGCGTTCAGCCTGCTTACGCTATCGATCCTACGGACAGGCTCGTTGTAAAGGTATACGGCAAGAATACCAGCGTATTCGATTATGATATCCACCTTGTCTACGGGGGCACTGAGAGGTACTCGTACTTAGTCACTCCCGTTGTGGCAGGCGTGGGCGGTAGTGGAGATGTAAGCGGCCCGGCATCGGCTGTTGATGGGCATGTCGCAACGTTCGACGGTGTTACCGGCAAGATGATCGAGGATTCCGGAGTGTCGATTACCTCGCTTGCGCTCGATACGGCAGTCGTCCACACCACGAGCGACGAAACCGTGGCAGGGGTCAAGAGCTTCACCAGCAACATCAAGACGATTGCTCCTGTGGTCGACCTCGACGTAGCGACGAAGAAGTACGTCGACGACAACGCAGGCGGAGATACGCTCACGAGTGAAGGTGCGCTGATTGCATCGGCAACGGCAAAGGTCACGCTCGTTGATGCTGACCAATTCGCTATCATGGACTCAGTATCAGGGTTGTTAAAACGCTGTTCATGGTCGAACCTCAAAGCGCAACTCAAGGCATACTTCGACGCTATATATTGCCCTATCGCCTTAACTGTTGCTATGCTCTGGGCGAATCGAACGCTCAACGCTCAGTGGCTATTGGAAGAGACTTTCGAGAAACTCCTGCAAGGCACGCTCTCCACAGGTAATGCGACTCCTGCATCAGTCACACGAGTATTCGGCAACGCGGCGACCGACAACAACGGGATCGCTACTTGGTCTGGCACATGGACAAGCACAACAGGGTTCAGGTATACCAGCACGATACCCGATTACTTTGAGGCAACAATCCGCACAGATGGCACTAGCAACATTGTGCTTGATCGGTCGGCTACTGGGACTGCTCCAAGGGTTGCTTGTCCGGTGCTCCTTGACGGTGCGAGTCACGGCACGTGGGATCAGACTACGCAAACTTACACGATGTCTGCGATTGCGGCAGGCGTGCATACGATCAGGGTGACGTGTGGCGGGTCTGGTACGACCATGAGGATTGCGAGTTTGCAGTATTACCAGTTGCCAAACCAAAGAGTAGAAGTGCCGGGGGATGTTGTCCAGATATTGTTTCGTCCTGAGTGGCTCATGCCTGTAACCTCTGGCGTTGGCAATACCAGTAATGGGGCAACTCATAATACGGCCATGATGGGCGAGTCTGTGCTTCATAAATTGCCGCTTGGAACTGCGGTTGTCGATGGTTCGTTTGCGCGTGATTCGGTAGCACCTGCTGGGTGGACGCTCGGAGGTTCGACAGGAATAATCCAAGTGCCTATTATGGGAGATATCCCCGGAAGCTTCGCACGTACAAAGATCAGACCGGGTATTTCACTTACGGTATCATCATCAGATGGTACGCGCGGAAAGCTGTTTACCGCAAGCGAAGATGCTTCGACTTACGGGCCTAGCATGGGTTCGGCAATCTATAGAAACGTTATCCTGCCAATGATCGGCATTGTTACTACTGCGGGTTCAGGCTCGGCTCTTGGGGTTGGCGAGATCGTTTTGATAGTGACGGCCAATAGTGGTGCGACTGCATCAGCGGTAACACTTAGCAGTATGCTGACTTCGACTAATACTGGTATGGCAATGAGCATTTACAAAATACCATAGGAGTGATTATGTGGGTTTCTACTTTCAAATGGGATAATAGAGTTAATGGTGTCTACGCTAAGAAACCTCGATCATGGGACGATGAAACACAGATCGGGATTTACGTAGACGATGAATCAACTGATACCGTTGACACACCAAACGGCACTATGCTTCTTGTGGACGCTCTACAGGAACGCTCTGGCGCGTTCTCGATTGTCGGCGGTCAACTTGTGCATGATGATTCTTGGGTTCAGCCTGAGATTTAGCAATCATTCGCTCACGGAGTCGCATGAACGGCGATTCGATGGCATAGTAACCAAGCGCACCAATCGACAGGACTATCGGCAAGGCTATGGCAGCATAGGCAAAAGTGTATTGCGGTACATTCGGCAACAGTACCTTCATTATCGGGCGGTCGATCATGTTGTACAGGTACAGGCTATATGAGATTGTACCAAGCCATACCATGATATTGCTCGACAGTATGCGCGAACCTATGCTTTTAGGCGAACTGAGGGCAGCGAGTATCAAGCATCCCCAACAGGGCGATGATAGCACGTAGACGCTCGTTGCCGTGATCGGGTAGCGAGTCGGATAAAACCAAGTGTAAAGATGGGGGGAAATGAGAATGCCGAATAGTCCCATTATCCAAAGACACGCGATATCAGCCTTGCCAAATTGGTACTGTTTCGCATAAATCCATGCGGCAATCATGCCTACGAGGAATTGAGGAAGCATGGCAGGGAGCATTTCCATCAAGTATCTTACGTTGTCTTGATCGGTTTTCGATGAGAGAAACGCACACCAAATAACTGATACCGCAACAAGCCCAATCAGTGCAGAAATGAATCTCTTGTACATCAGATATGCGATTATCGGCAGGACGATGTAATACTGATCTTCGATTCCAAGACTCCACCACGGGCCGTTTATCGAGTGTAGGGCGGATTGGAAATAGGGATAGATGAACGTTAAATGCGTTCCAACATGAAACAACCAATTAACATCGCGGGTCTGGTGATACCATATCGCAGAGAGTATGCAGACACTAATCAGGTACGATGGATAGATTCGGAGCAGTCGACGCATCCAGAAGTTTTTAAGGTTCAACTTGAAAGTACCATCTTTTATCATCGGGTAGAACAAGCAGAATCCCGACAAGGCGAAGAACAGCGGTACACCAAACGCGCCTGAGCGAATCCATGAACCAAGAGTCCACGGCACGATCTCATAGTCAGGTGACAACCACGGGCCAGGGAGGTGAACAAGCGTAACCCAGAGTATGGCAACTCCTCGCAGTCCATCTATCACGGCGAATCGTTTTGTGGGGGTGGCGGGAATAGTGGTGATCATCGGGAGGACTCCTTATATGAGTCACTGTTCTCATCATATCGGTACCCGATATCTATTAATTTTGTATTGGCCTGCGTGAAACACTTTAGTATCGCGTCGTGCTCATCCAAGACTTGGAGTATATCAGCAGGCTTGATTACTCCGCGAAGATCGTTCAGATCCGTTATGCCAGTAAATAATTTACGAAGATATGAAGTGGTCATGGCTTCATCCTTTCGAAATATTCGCAATGATTGGCAATGAATCGCATCAGGAACAAATGCGAGGTATCCGACTCTCTAGTTGTAGGGGTAGTGTTGGATGGTAGATCACAGCCGAAAACCTCGCATCGTTCCACGCGTTCGCCGCCATGAGCACAAAGCCAACATGCTCTACTTTGGATGTCGTGGATATCAATGTTCGATGGGTTGGTGGTCATCGGGTGGCCTCCTCTCGATTCAAGTATTTTGCAATCTTGTCGTGAAACGACGAAGCGATAGGCCAACATGGATGACTGGCATGATTTCGAGCCAACGCTTTAAAGCACTTTTCCGTAGTGCTGGATTCTCCATCAATCACCATACATAGTGCTAGCAGAGAGTTTAGCGCACAGTGTGTTTGATAGTCGGGGAATGCGATTGATAACAAAGAGTCGCCATAACCTGCATATAAGAGGTCATCCATGTTTTCTACTACTGCCTCAGAAGGCGCGGGATATACTCCCGTTTCTATTCTGCTCAGATATGAGTAGTGGATATGTAGTTTGTCTGCCGCATCGCGCAAACTCAAACCGTTAACACACCGAAGTTCACGGACTCGGTTGCCGAATGTATTGTTTTTCATATACCCATTATAGCATAGTTGCACAACATGTCAACTACTTTTTATTTAATGACGCACTCTACTTGTTTCAAAATATTCCGCGTGGAAATTCGCACCACCAATCCAACAAAATCCAACAAAATCCAACAAACCGAGGTGAATAGATGACCCCGCATCGACTGGAATCCGCTGCCCGCGAGACTGGCACAAGCGTACTTCCCTGGATTTACACGGCGTTTGTAGCTGCCTATGGAGGCTCGAATGTACTATTCTCGACATTTCTCGCACTCCTGCTCTGCGACTGGGCACTTGCTTTGCTTGCAACTTCGATACAAGGTGAGCGGGTGTGCTGGGAAAAGGCGGTGAGAGGGTTCAAGAAAACATTGGCATATCTCATCCTGCTGATAGCTCTCCACAGGGTAGACGTTGCAAGTCCTCTGCTGGTCGGCATTTGCACAGAGGGCAAGATCATGGATACCACGCTGATAGGGCTGGCGGGGTATGAGTTGTGGAGCATTCTCAGAAACACACGGCGATGTGGGATCGAACCGCCGGAATGGTTGTCGAAGATTGCTGAGAGACTGAGAAACGTAACGTATGATAATAATCGAGGAGGTAATTAAATCATGAACAAAGCACTGCTTATCACACTAGGCGCAATCGTGCGCAGGTTCGGCACTCTGGCCGGAACAGCACTACTCGCATTTGCCCTCGAACACTGGGCAGGATGGTTGCAAGGGGCACTGCAAGGTGATCCGAAAGCGGCAGGATGGCTTCCGGTGATCTACTTTGTGATTGAGTTTGCGCAAAAGTACATTCGCGAACATGCGAAGTCTAAGGCGGTGACTTACTGATGAAGTTTAACAGTGGCGAATCCGCTACCTTTGATACTATCCACACTCGGATCAAGATCAAGATATGGCCGCGTCCTATCAAGGTCAATCTCGGAGATGAAACAATCCGTGAAATCCTCACGGCTCTTGGGCTTGCTGACAAGATAGACGAGCTTATCATAGCTCAAAAGTTATCCGGTATCGTGAAATGAACGGTTAAGGAAGTCTTAACAGTTGGGAGGTATAAACCAATGATCGGCAACAAAATCAAAGAGGCAATGGAACGTGCGAATCTCACCATACCGGAACTCTCGATACATACAGGAATCCCGATATGCAATCTACAGGACTACATTGACAACAAAGAATATCCATGCTCGGCGGAGGTGCTTGCGCTTTCCGGCAGGCTGAATGTGAGTATTAACTATCTTTTCGGTCGGACAGAGGAGGTGTGATCATGGCTGATAAACTATCATCAGCAATCGCGTATCTGCAATCGTGGCAACGCTCACACAAAGGCCATACTGCATCGAGGTGTCTCGAAGCCGTGAGGCTATCACTCAGCCAAGCGGGGATAACTCTACCCCCTCCGTTGGCAGCGCCACGAAACACGGCAATCGCCAATTACAATGAACTGGCAAAGGATCCTGCCAAATATGGATTCAAACGGTCGCATAGCCCACTAGACCCTGATAAAGTTTATCTGATGTACTTCAAAAATTGTGGCTGGGTCGGCACTGGGAAAAACAGACGGGCGGCTGGTCACATAGCCCTCAAGCATGGCAACTGGCTATACGCCAATCAAAACTATAAATGGAATCAATACTGGGCGGACAGGACTGTCGGAGCGTTTGTCGTTGACGATTGAGTAGCCCGTGAGTTTTCTGCACTTTGTGTGCAAAATTGTGTGCAAACTTGATTTTCAGCCCGTTTTACGAGGGGAAAATGGTAGCGCCAGGGGGAGTTGAACCCCGTCCAACCCGTCTAAATGTCATAAAAATATCATACCAGACCTGTATTTACTCGTGAAATCAGAGGGGGTGTAGGTCTGGTATGATACAAAAGTGTGTCTTATGTGTGCAAAAATGTGTGCAAAAATGTGTGCAATTTCACTCTGTTTCGCCTGCCTTCTTCTTTGCTCTCCTCAACATATTGTCTACCACCTGAACGGCTCCGTCCATCGAGTTCGGGGTCACATGGGTATAGATGTTTTGAGTTGTCGAAATGTTGGAATGCCCGAGTCGCTTGCTGATCAATGAGATCGGGATGTATGCCATGCCTAGTTCAGTGGCCTGGGTGTGTCTCAACCCGTGAAGCGTGAATGTTAAGTTATACGTCTGTTTGATCTTCGTGTATGCTTTGCCGATGGATTCAGGCGTTACCACAAGACCGGAGTTGTCCGTGCAGATCCAGTCGTTTAACTTCCCGTGGGTTCGACGCTGGACCTCTCGGTGTTCCATCAATATATCCACAAGTGTTTGAGGCAGCTCGATGATTCGTGGCCGTTCGGTCTTCGTGCCTTTAACTAACAATTGACCTTTCACCTGTACCAAATTCCTCTGCACAATCAGCGATCCGCACTCAACTTCCACCCCATCCACAATTCTCTTTTCCAACCTAAAATCAATCCACTTGAGACCCAGCGCCTCAGACCTCCGCATACCTGTGCCAAGTATCAACCACACCGGGATGTCGTATTTCGTGCCTTCGACAGCATTTATCAGTTGAGCCATACCCTCATTGGTAGCCGTCCTCATTTCCGGACGCCTGTACCTGGGAAGGTCCACCATGTCGCTCGGGTTCGCGTGGATGATCTGCATCCGTACCGCGGAGTCAAGACACGCATGAAGCATCCCGTGGGCATTGCGGACTGTCTTAGGTGACAGGGTTTTGCATAACTCATCGATCCACTTTTGAAGGTCCACCGGACGAAGTTTTCCGAGTTTGTGCCGGCCTACTTTCCCATCGATGTAGAGTTTCTTGTTGTATACATATTTCTGGTGTGTGGTGGGCGACAAGTCCGACTCCTTGCGATCGAGCCATTGTTGCATGTAATCGGAGACGGTGATATTTGACGGTTGAACATATGAGTTTCGGTATATCGCCGTCTCGATGTCTCGTAGTCGCTGTTTAGCCTGGTCTTCGTCAAGTCCTGGGCATGACTGCATCTTCTGTTTTCTTGTTCCGTCCGAACTGGGGGGTAGTTCGTATCGGATGTACCAGGTGCTTCCACGCTGGAACACGTTGCGTTGTTTCTTGGGCATTTGGTAGTGTTACTCTCTTGCTCTTTCTAACTGATTGATTCTCTCACCCGCACACTTGAGGCTGAATCGGCCTTTAGGGTGTGCGGGTGACTGGTTGTAGGGTTGGATGATTTCTTGGGGATTCTAGGGCTATTTCATTCTGGCGGGCTGCACACACTGCAGGCTCGATAGCCTCTTTCCTTAGCTTCGCTCGCCGTTGTCTCGATCTTACTTCTTCTTAATGATCGACAGCCGTCCGTGTGGTAGCATTCGCCCGTTCTTGTAGTGTAGACAATTTGGGCATCCGTACTGGCCTCCGTTGGCTCACTCGTCGCACTCTCATCTACCTTTGGCTCGGCTGGCATGCTGGCTGCCGGTTGATCTGCTTTTGGTTCGGTGAACGTTATCCCTGAAGGATCTTGGCTTGCCGCCTGTTTATGAGTGCATCCGGACGCGAGAACTAGGAATATCAACGCAAATAGGTAATAGAGTTTTCGCTGTTGCATGAAACGGTTCTCCTTTTCTTGTTGGGTTACGGAATCGCAAGCATGCCGTTGCTATGTAAATGAAACTTACATATAAAAACTACAAACCCGGTATTATGTTGGCCCGAGTTACATATAGGGCATGTTTCGACAGTTTGCACTTACATTCGATGTGATTTCAAGTTACTTATTCAACTGCATTTTCTGTTTAATCTCTTGATCTTCTCTGACTCCTGCCACCATCTTCGCGAGATCTTCTTTCTTTCCCATGTTTATCAGTATTGCGCAGAGGGTCTTCGTTCCATATGTTAGCAATAATCCTATGCATAAATTGCCGAGCATGCCCCAATTGCGATTAAGTAATGCTGCTGCAAATGCCGTGAATACTATACCTACTCCAGCGAAAAATATGCCCATGATAACTCCGATCCATGACCAAAAAACATAGGTGGTTATTATGGATAAAAGGGCAAGGTTATATCCGAATATATACGAACTGTACAAAAAGATAGCAGCGGCCACTATTCTTGTGCGTGAGAATACGACCATAGGCAATGCTATTAATATGTTAATCCAAAATGTATAACCGGCTATTATTTGGGCCAGGCGATAACCCGTCTCGATAAACCAAGTCAATCCATACCTAATAGTTCCGTAAGTAAGCCATACGGTCATTACGACACCGCACAACATAACAAAATAGGTAAACAACATCACAATCGAAGACCATCTATCTTCTTTGTCCATACAATCCTCCCTTAACTATTATGCGACGAGCATACGCCCGGTGTTACCTGTCTTGCGTACCAAGGTCTATCTTGCCTTGTCGTGATGCTCCAAACCCAATCCTTTTAATCGTTTCCTAGCACCTGCCAGACTCACGCCAAAACGATTAGCCAACACATCGGCTTTATCCTCTTCAGGATGTCCAACTTCTTTGCAGATCGACTTGAACACGCGCTCAGGCATGGTCATGTGATCGGCGAATTGCCATGCGAGTTCGCATTCAAGATCAGATCCAAGCCTCGACGGAAACCACGGGTGACACGCAATGATTTCAAAAAACTCATGCCAGAGTCCCAGTGCTAACTGATCGTGTCCCATGTGGTCGTTGTATTCGATTAGATATATGTTGTCCTGCCGCATCCACTGTGCGCGTTTTCCACGCGGGAGGAGTTGTCTGTGGAGTTTTATGCCTAAATGTTCCGGGAGCAAGGTAAAAGGGTTTCTGGGCACCGCAGTCATGCCTAGATGATGAGCGAGACGTTCGGCGAACACCTGAATATTTCTATGGTCAACAAACGAATATCTGCGTAAAAACTTACCAATCAAGCCGTCCAGTTCCGCGGCTGTGAGAACAAGAGGATCTTGCATTAGTACGCCCCTGTTAGATGATATCGGGAGGAAGTAATTCTATGTTTCGGTAGCGTTCATACATGCGCACCATGTCTAGTTTAGCCTGAATAGGGTACTTTCCCATGTCGGACGCACCGAACCTGATAGTTTTATCTGCGCGGACGAAGGCGAATGCGATTTTAATCTTATCTTCCTTAGTTGGTGCTCTCTCGATTGCTTGTTGTGTCTCTGTGGGTATTGTTCCACGTTCGCAAATTAATTCTTCGGGGATAGGATCATAGCCAGCGAGTTGCAACCAATAATTGATGTTTTCACCGAGAGCTTTTGCCCATTTGATGATATGGTCTTCTCCTGGCACAAGCCCAAGTGCCATCCTGCCAATGGTAGCCCCAGGGATAGTTGTATTTATCCATGCGCGTTGGTGAGACCATCCACGCTTTTGCAACTTCTCCTGTACAGCCTTCCCAAACTCTTCATTTACACGTGACATTGGTACCTCGTGATCATTTTAATCTCTTGACTCAAAATAATGCAAATATTTATTGAAATACCCCTTGACTCAATTTGAGTTGCGTGCTACACTTCTATTGTCAACTCAAATTGAGTCAACAACGGAGGTGAAACCGAATGAGTATTAGTTCTGAAGACATCGAATTTCTAAACAAAGTAAACGAGCGATTGCAGAGCGGAATGTCTCTAAGACAGGCTGCTGGTGATATGAATATTTCATACGACACTCTCTACAGCCGAGTCCAAAGATTGGGCTACGAATTAGAAACGGATCGGCGTCTCGTACCAAAGAAGCCCGCTCCCGATCTCGACCCTGCAGCCTAAATATCGGCTGAACACAAGAGTTTCTTTAGTATTCCCAATTTTAGAGGCAGGAAAATGAACACGGAAAACAACATGCCAAATAAGCAAGCCCAAAAGAACCCAGCCGACATTAGAGAGTCGATCAAATCTCAAGCAAACGAAACAGCGTCAATCAAGATCCTGAAATCGTGCATCAAGACTCTCGACAGGTTGAATACCGAGGTACTTTTTTATCCGCGAACTGAGAGGGTTCAGATGAAATACTTTCGCGGTGAATTCGAACCACTCTACACGATGCCGGAGATCAGCGAGGAAATCAGGCAGAACATCAAACTCCAAGAACATCTAGTAGACAAGATTCGCAGCATCCAGGGAGGCCGGTGATGTCGCAAACCGAACAAGTCCCAACCAAACAAACCGAATACATCCCAATCGCCGAAATCGCAGACCGCCTCGACTGTTCGAGGGACACGGTATACAAGGCGATTGCGAAAAAACAACTCCCGTGCGTGGAAGTCGGTGACAGGCGGATCGTCCCGAGGGCGGCTTTTGAATCGCTGATGCAGGGGGAGAAGGCTGGATCGATGCCCGATCCGGAGGAGTATGCAAAGAAGATCCGCATTGCCGAACTGAACATGCAATTGAAATCGATAGAGCATGAGTTGGCAGAATTGACGCAGTAATCAACTCGGCACAGACCGAGGACACACAGGGGGCTCCAAAAACAGCATAGAGGAGCGAAAAATCATGATAGAGAGCACATACATCGACCCGATCACCGGCGCGGCGGTGACACTTGAGACAGATACGGTTGCTGACTATGTAGAGCGAGAGACAGCGACACTCGTTGATCTCATTGTGGATGTCACTCACCACGCTGATCCGGAGGGGCTCGCAGAAGTGATTGATTCGTTCAGGGCTCATGGAGAGAAGATCGGACTCAAGCCATGAGTGACGCATACGACGATTGGTATGACATGAGGCGTGACTATCTACCTTTGCTACCAGACGACGATCCGGTAAAGCTAGCAGGGGCAGTCATAGCGGAAATCGGCAGAGAAGTGCAACCCAAGGAGGAGATGAAAAAAGTGAAAATCCAAGAAAACGTCATGAGCATTTTGAGTGGTTGCGAGGTAGAAGGTAATGTTCTCAAACTTCCACCAGGACAGTTAGACCGATCGACATACACCGCAGTCAACAAGGTGCTTGAGTGCATGGGCGGAAAGTGGAGCAGGCACGCAAGGGGTCATAAGTTTGAAGTATCGCCCGCCGATCTCGTTGACAGCGTCATGCTCACGGGTGAAGTGGTTGACAGGATTAAGGAGTTTCAGTTTTACCCGACACCGACTGAATTGGCAGAGCGTATGGTGATGATAGCAGATATCCAAGAAGGTATGACAGTGCTTGAACCGAGCGCTGGCAACGGGGCGATAGCAATGGCCATTGCGAGAAAATGGGACTATCCGCTGTTGACGATGGTAGAACTTGACGAAAAGCACATACCCGAGCTTCAAGCAATACCAGCATTAGATGTGTTCTGCACGAACTTCTTGGATACATGGCCAAGTCCTCGTTTTGATCGAATCGTAGCCAACCCGCCATTCACTCGCCAGCAGGACATTGACCATGTTAACCACATGCTGGATTGGCTTGCTCCTGGAGGTCGCCTAGTAAGCGTGATGAGCGCAGGTGTGATGTTCTCGCAGACCAAGAAAGCGCAGGCATTTAGGGCGCGCATCGAATCACTAGGCGGAGAGTTTGAGAAACTGGACGAGGGCACTTTCAAGGAGTCCGGAACGGGCGTGAACACGGTACTGCTTGTGGTTGATGCGCCAAAGGAAATCTAGGCGTGATTATTCCACGCGGAATATCTGGGAGGGATTGGAAATGCAACATTTCATTGCAGGGCTTATCGTCGGATGCTCAATCGTCCTTTTCGTTGGCGGGCTTGTGTTCGGGCCGATCATTTCAGCGGCATTCGAGGATCGGAGCAGGGAGGGAAATTGCAGTGAAGAGTAGGCGGCAGGGCCATCTTCAAAAATGGATCACCAACATAGCAGCGGGTATCGTCCTGTCCGCATGGTTTTGGTTCGGGTGGGGGCTTTGGATTGCAAGGCAATTTAGGTAGTAGATTTGGTTTCCCGGCCTGGGTAAGTTGAACGCCACTTCGACGACCCCAGTCCGGGACATCCTTTCAACATGGGGCGGCGGCGTGGATGGTGACACGCTAGACGGAGTAGACCTGCTAATGAGGCTTCGGCACATGACCGATACGGCGAAAGCCATGTAGTACGCAGGATCCGGGTCAGAACCGGACCACCCCAAATACAACAGAAAGGATTTGTAACAAACCTACTAGCAGTTGTGGTACAAAGGCCGGGCGTTGAAGAAGAAGCGGCGACCCGGCCACTAAAACAGCCATGGACTCAACGCAAATACAGGAAAGGGGCGCAAAGTACATGTTCGCAACAGTTCTAATAGGAAAGCTAAAGACTGGCGGGTTCGACAAAGGCAAGATGAAGCTGGTCTTTGAAATCCCGATGTCCGGCGACAACGGAGATAAACTGCCGGAACTCGCTTCGCTCTCGGAACTCGAAGAAGTCGAGCTCAGCATCTGTCGACTTCAACAAGATTTATTTAATTCTACCCCAAAACTAGGGGGATCAAGCCAGAGAACACTTCCGATGCTTCCGCAAGGCACGGGCATCTTCGGAATCTTTGAATCGAATCCAGAGTTTCCAGACGATGGCGAAACTCTTCTCGAAGAGCGATACACAGCCAGAGAGAACGCAGTTCTCGAAATGGAAAGACTCTCTTCCGACAACAGAGAATTGCGGTACCGCGTAGACGAACTGACCCCTGAATTCATAGCAGAAGAACAGTCTCAGAAACCGTTTGGCGTTTTCAAGGTAGATCCCGAAGCCTTCCGCGAATTGATGCCAGAGAGATTCAGCACTCAGGGCGAAGCAGAGATTTACATGGATTCTCTTTCAGAGATTGAAGCCACGAGAATCGCGGATTGCGAAGCGGCAGAGATTGACTGCACTCCTCACACGTTCATCGTCGAAAACCTGCTCGATCAGGACGAACCTCAAGCGGCAGACGACCTCACGGCAGGCGAGGCGGAAGAATCAGCCGTCGCAGTCGTCGACGAGAATGACGACCCCTTTGACAATGGCCCCGAAACCGACTCCGAGCCCGAAAGACCTTACTCCGAGATGAGCGTGGAAGAACGGGCAGTGGTCAATGCGAGGGCGAGGGAGTTTGAAGAGGCCAAGGCAGCCGGTCTTACGGACGGGGAAATCTGTCCGAACTGTGCATCAAGCAACTTCACTGTTCGATTCCTCGGACGGCCTGAGAATCGGTGTAACGACTGCAAGAAGCTCTTCATGCCGAAAGAGTCCGCTTCCTGATGGAAGTGAACACGATCTTGTGTGACGGTATGGGTTGTTCGGCTGCTACCGCAAAAGGGACGCAGCCGATACCCGCCGGCTGGATAAAGGTTGAAACCAGCCGGTATGACGCGGAGGACTCGATGACAAGTTCTAAGACTGAACATTTCTGTCCAGCTTGTATTGAGAAGCGAAAGAATCAAACCTCCTGAGAATAAGAACGCGAACGGAAAAGGAGAACTATAAACGTGGCAGCAGAAGCGAAAAGAACTATGCGCATTATCGGTCTTGAGGCTGAAAATTTTAAGAGAATTCGAGCCGTAAACCTTGCTTTGAACGGCGATCACCTGATACTCGGAGGCGAGAACGAAAGCGGGAAGTCAAGCATCTTGGATGCCATTTGGGTGGCTCTCGGTGGTCCGGACGTGATGAAGGACCTGCATATCAGCAAGCCAATCCGCGAAGGTGAGACGTCAGCATGTATCACGCTGAATCTTGGTGATTTGATCGTCACGCGGAATTGGACCAGCGACGAGAAATCGTATCTCAAGGTGCGTACTGCCGACGGAGCAAATTACACCAGCCCTCAAGGGATGCTCAATACACTGATGGGCCCATTATTTGACCCGCTCGAGTTCTCACGTATAAAAGGAGCAGAACAAAAAGGAATTCTCCTGTCTCTCGTGGATATCGGTATCGATCTCGATAAATGGCAAGACGAACGGAACATGGTCTATGCAGAGCGAACGGACGTGAACCGCGAGCTTACCAGGCTGAACAACACTCTCAAGAGCATACCGGAGATCGAAGCACCGGACGCAGAGATTGCATCTTCTGATGTACTGGCCGATATGAACCAGGCCCAGCAGGTCAAGGAGGCGAACGACAGGCAGAGAATGGCGGTCAATGAAGCGGAGCGGTCTGCTCGAATCGCAGAGATGAACGTCATACAGGACTCCAAGAAGATCGAGAGCATTCAAGAGCATATTGCATCACTGCAGCGCGATTTAAAAGAGTTGACTTCCGGACAGGCCGAAGAGCAGTCCAAAGCCAAAACACTCAAAGAAGAATACTCAAAACTCTCCGAATCTGTCGCCGCTCTGGTTGACCCCGACATGAGCATCTTCCAGACTCGACTCTCCGAAGTCGAATCGATCAACGCGAAGGTACGCGCGAAGAAACAGCGTCAGTCTCTTGTTGCCGACAGAGACAGAGTCGAGACAGAAACCAAGGCGTTGACCTCGAAGCTCGAAGCTCTCGACAGCCAGAAGTCGAACGCGATCAAGTCTGCTATCTTCCCGATTGACGGTTTGGGCTTCGACGACTCAGGAGTTACGTTCAATGGTATCCCATTCGGCCAGTGTTCCTCAGAGGAGCGAATCCGAATCGCTATGAGCATTGCAATGGCGATGAACCCGACGCTCAAAGTCATTCGCATTTCGGACGGCAGCCTGCTTGACGACAAGAACTTCCTTGCTATTCAGAACATGGCTTCCGAGAGAGGCTATCAGCTATTGATCGAGCGTGTGGGGAATCCCGGCGAACTCGGCGTAATTATTGAGGACGGGGCGGTTCAGGAAAGCGAGGCGGCGAATGCCTAAAGCATACACTGTTCCCGAAGGCTGGAAAATGCCGGCCGCAGACTTGGATATCATCCGTAAACTACTTGAAAATACGGTAGTTGAGCAAGGCGTCGACTTTACTGCCTCGCTTAATTTCAAGAAGAACGATTACAAGATCGTTTCTCACTATTACGGGCCTGATATGACCCTGCTGGAAAATCTCTGTAATTTCGACGAACAGCATTACTTAATTGCTCGAAAGCTACTCGCAGAGGTGGACAGGCTCAGAGCCGTGATCGACAAGGCGCAATATCAACTTGATACCGATTGTTCAGGTCAGCACGATGATTGCAACATGCCGATAGTCGTGATCAGGGATTACTTAATCGAAGCGCTTGATTGCCCTGCTACGGAGCCAGAAGGACAAGCCAATGTATGATATGAAAACAGTATCCACTCAAGCCGAGTTAGACGCCGCTATCAAAGCGGGCGAAGGCATGAAGATCATTGCGCCCGGAATCTACGAGGGCGTGCCGGAACACATTTACCACGGCGACAGTTTCCCCGCGCCGTGTCTATCAACCGGCGCACTCAAGCACTTGTTGATGAAAAGTCCGCAAGTCGCTTACATAAATCATCCTGCGCTTGGACGCTTCATGCCCGAGGAAGATGAAAGCAAGTTCGACATCGGGACTGCGGCGCACTCTCTGCTTCTGGAGGGCGTAGACTCTGTGGCTGTTATTGAAGCCGATTCATGGCGCACGAAGGAGGCAAAGGAAGCCCGCGACTTTGCGAGACTTGACGGAAAAATTCCACTCCTGCGCGCCAAATACGACGAAGTTGTATTGATGGTGGATGCGGCGAAGAGATTCCTTGCGGGATCGGAACTTCGGATAAATGACCTTCAAGCGGAGGGGCGTTCCGAACGGACTTTTGTTTGGGTTGAAGATGGCATATGGTTCAAGGCTCGCCCGGACTGGATGCCGCTTGACGATGCGTACATTCTCGACTACAAGACCACGGGCGTTTCTGCGAACCCAGAGGGAATCGAGAGACTCATTCTCAACATGGGCTATGAGATTCAAGATTGGCTCTACAAGCGCGGGGTTTACATGCTCACCGGGAAGGTTCCGCGATTTGTATTCTTGTTCCAGGAGAACAAAGCGCCATACCTCTGCTCATTGATCGAGTTAAGTCCACAATTTGCCGACATGGGCAGTCGGGCAGAACGCGGAATCGAGATTTGGAAGAAGTGCCTGGCTTCGGATTGTTGGCCGGGTTATCCATCGAGAATCTGCAACGTCGAACCGCCTGTCTGGGCGTTCACCCAGTGGGAAGCGTCGCAACAAGGGGAGGGCATTTGACATGGCCAGGCAAAACAAAATAGACACTCCAGGAGATCCCGTCTTTGAGTTGCGAAAAGAGGCACGCGAACATGCAGAGGCCGCAGGCGCTAGTGCTATAGACAAAATCGCATGGAAGTGGATAAAGAGCATGTCTTACAACAAGGCGCTAAAGGCAATTAGATGCTGCAGGGAGGCGAAATAATGGCATACACCTTCAGAAAAGCAATCCGTGAAGAAGTGGGGCTGCTCGTTGGGCTTATTGGGGCCTCGGGATCCGGGAAGAGTTTTTCAGCTATGCGTCTTGCAAGTGGTATGTGCGCACCTGGGGAGCGTTTTGCGGTGATAGATACCGAGAAGAGACGTGCCTTGCACTACGCAGACAGATTCGATTTTGACCATGCGCAGATGAATGAGCCGTTCAGACCAGACGCTTATGCCGACGCTATCGCAAGTGCGGCCAAGGCTGGCTACAAAGTGATTGTCGTCGATTCTATGTCTCACGAGTGGTCTGGCGTTGGCGGCGTCCTCGAGTACCAAGAAGAAGAACTCCAACGCATGGCCGGTGATGATTGGAAGAAGCGTGAATCATGCAAGATGGCGGCTTGGATAAAGCCGAAATCAGCACACAAGCACATGATTCAGCGTCTTCTCCAAGTCAATGCGCACCTGATACTCTGCTTCAGGGCTGAGGAAAAGGTGAAGATGGAGAAGGATGCGCAGAACAAGACGGTCATTGTTCCGATAGGTTGGCAGCCGATCTGCTCAAAGGAACTTCCGTATGAACTCACGGTGTCGATGCTGCTGACGCCTGAGAATCCGGGAATCCCACAGTTCTTGAAGTTGCAGGAGCAGCACAAGCATTTGTTCCCTGCTGGCAGCTTAATAGACGAGAGTGCAGGCAAGGCAGTTTCGTTGTGGGCAAAAGGCGGCTCTGTATCGCTGACGTGTACCGATTGCCAAAAGGAGATCGTCGACGCTGACATAAAAGGACGCGTCTACTCAGCCTCCAATATAGCGAAGATCAGTCAAAAGAGGTTTGGAGTCGATCTATGCGCTATCTGCACAGAGGCGCGTCAACGGGCAGGCAGTGAGGCCAGTCAAACGACTGATGTGCAGGAAGACCATCAGTCGAACATTCCCGAGATGATTTCAGAAATCGAAACCGTCTTCGCAGAACGCAACATGGGCGACCTGGCAAGAGTTAAGTTCATCAAAGATGCAGTCGGCAAGGCCGAGACGTTGACAAAACTCTCCGATGAAGAGATTCGGAAGGTTTGGGAGGCGGTGAATAAATGAAGCAGCGATTAGTATTCGGAACACAGATTCCATACCTCAAGGCGGTGAACGCGGTTCGTGCTGATCCGATCACTGGATGCACAAACGGGGCTGATATCTGCGCAGTGTCTGAGGATTGTTGGGCGAAAAGCATGGCAGAGGCGCATGAGTGTGAGGGTTGTGTAGATCACCATGAACACGGGTGTCCGCCAAATGGATGCTACGATCCATTCAAACCCGCCTTCCATCCCGAAGTGCTGGACGCAATCAAGAGACTGCGAAAGCCTCATGTGATTGCATGGGACTTTGGCGGAGATCGGTGCTGCGATGGAGTTGATCCGGCTTGGAGAGACGCAGAATATGACTGTATGGAAGCAACGCCTCAACACGTTCACGTCATGTTGACTAAGAAGCCTGAGAATCTTAAAACTATTCTAATGGGTGGCAACTGTTGGTACGGAGTGAGCATTACAGGGCCAAAAAATCCGCGTGAATGGGAATCTGCACACTCTCTATCGCGGTTTTTTGGCCCGCTTATCTCGCATAGATTCTTTTCATTCGAGCCTCTACTGGGGTCAGTAGGAACTGAACTTGAACTAGGCGTGATGTTCCTGAATACCCGAGCCTCGTGGATTGTGATCGGCGGCAAGTCCAACTCTGATAAACACGTCCTACGTCCTGATGAGCCAGGCGGCATTCGTGCAGAGTGGGCACAACCGGTAATCAATGGTGCTGCACGGGCTGGATGCAAGATATTCACGAAGAACATCACGCACATCTGGAGAGAGCTCGTCAACCCGCGAACCGGGAAGCTGATGCAGAATCCGAGAGAACTTCGAGAAGTGCCGGATGAGTGGAGGTCGTTAGTATGAACACCGGGAACACCGATCACCTCATAAGACGCTCTCGGAATACCGGAGTATCAAAGATGAATACACCTTCCATGCGTAAAGCGGCTGGTGATTTGATACGAAAGATCGAAGAGAAACGCAAGGCGAATACTGGTGTCATAGATGTCGAGGAAGTGTCACAGTCCACGAGTGAATGAGCGTGGGGTTATGTCTTAGACAATACCTGATAAATAGGGACACGAGAGTTGAGGATTAGTAATATGGCTAGACCAAAGACACAAACGGTAGATTGGTTTTCGCATCAATGCGTTCATGGAAAAACCATGTTCATAATCGAACAGCGTTTTGGCAATGATGGGTATGCTTTCTGGTTCAAATTGCTTGAATCGTTGGGTTCAGCGGAAGGCCATTTCTTAACTCTGGATAATCCAGTTGATTGGGAATTCTTCCAGGCAAAGACAAGGCTCAGCGAGGAATCATGCAGGCAGATTCTTGATCTTTTGGCAACTTTGGAAGCGATAGACGCTCCATTATGGAGAGAAAAAAACATAGTGTGGTCAGATAACTTTATCGAAGGAATTGCGGCAGTTTACAAGAATCGGCGTGTAGAAATGCCAGTTAAGCCGGTTAACTACAGTAGAAACACCGACACAGATACAGTTTCTACATGTAGAAATCCACAGAGGAGAGTAGAGGAGAGTAGAGTAGAGAATAATACCCCCTTACCCCCTAAAGGGGATGTGATAGAAAACGGGTCTGCGAAGAAAGTGCTTGAACCATACTCCGAGGATTTCGAGACCTGGTGGTCTTTTTACCCTCGTGGAATTGAAAAGAGAGCGGCATACGGATGCTACAAACAGCGGGTGAAAGAAGGCGTGGAGCCAGAAACCTTATTGCAAGCATGCCAAAACTACGCAAACTCAGTAAAAGGCAAAGAACCCGAGTTCATCAAGATGCCGGCAACATTCCTTTCGAGAAAGAGACCGTTCGAGGATTGGCTGGATAAGGGTTCCGCGCAAATGGCGTTTACTCAGGCATCGTGTGGGACTGAGCCGCAGAAACCCCGGCAACGCGAACAATGGGAGAACGATTACTGCATGACTCATGCGGTGCCGGGACACGCGCATTTTCCCGATCAACCGTCTTTCGCAGGTTGTCCAGCTTGTGCACTGGAACGCGAAGGCAAGATTCCTAAGATGCTTGAGCAATGGGCGAATCATCCAGGATACATAGCTGTGAGGAAGAGAAATGCTTGATCCACTGATGGATAGAATCCCGCCGCAAAGTCTTGAGGCCGAGCAATCCACACTCGGATCAATGATGATTGACAAAGGAGCGCTTGAAAAATGCTCGGCGTTACTTACGTCAGGCGACTTTTACCGGGACGCTCATTCAACCATCTTCGAGACAATGATGAGACTGGTTCAAAAGAAAGAGCCGGTTGACCTGGTGACGGTTCAGGAAGACCTGAAGGAGCGCAGCAAACTCGAAATGGTCGGCAACACAGAGTATCTTATGGCACTGGTCGACACTGTAGCATCGGCATTGAACGCGGAGTGGTATGCGCAGAAAGTAAAAGACTGCTCACTCCGGCGCCAGTGCATCGACATGGCGACGACGTTAGCGCAAAGTGCTCATGATCGTGACAAGCCGTTCCCTGAAGTCGTTGCTTACGGGCAAACCGGCATATTGAATCTCGCGAAAGAAGGGAATCGTAAAAGCTACACCCATATTCGAGAAGCGGCAAGTGAAGCATTCGAGCGAATTGAAGCTCGTTATCACGATCCGCGAGAGATCACGGGCATACCTACGGGAATACATGCCCTTGATTCGCAGACTATGGGCTGGCAGAACGGTGATTATATCTTCATCGCAGCAAGGCCTTCAAACGGCAAAACGGCGCTCATGCTTCAGTGCGCAATGGAATCTTCGACGGTCGAGTGTCCATCCGGAATATTCAGTGTCGAGATGAGTAAAGAGCAGTTAGCCATGAGGATGCTTTCTCACAAGTCGCGAGTGTCCGGGCGGTCACTTCGTTCCGGAAAGATCGATGACGCAGGATGGGAAAGGATCTGCGATTCATACGGCAAGATGTACGATTGGCCGATGTACATTTGTGACGAGACCAATCTGCATATTCGGGATATCCCGACAATCGCGCGGAGCATGGTCCTTGAACACGGCGTCAAGTTCCTAATGCTCGACTATATCCAGCTAGTCATCCCGAACAAGGCCCCAAGCCGGAACGAACAGGTTGCAGACATATCGAGAACCCTGAAAAGCGTGGCGCGTGAACTGCAAGTGCCGTTCATAGTGCTATCGCAGCTAAGTAGACCAGCGAAGAACATGCGCGAAGCAGAGCCGACAAAGGAGGACCTTCGGGATTCGGGCTCGCTCGAACAAGACGCCGACGTGGTGATCATGATTCACAACCCGAAGAATCCGGACGACCCTCAAGGATTCAGCCCAAGACCGGCGGTGTTGATCGGCGACAAGCAGAGAAACCTAAACCAGTTCAGGGCAGAGGTCATGTGGGATGGTAATTTCCAAATCTTTGCGGACAAGGAGAAAGACCAAGCCGAACCAAAACCTGACGCCTTGGGTTCATGGCAGAATGCGACCTGGGGATGAGAATAACAACCACCGGCAAAAAACTCTACTGTCGCAAAGGAATTGAAGGATATTCTCTCGATCAGATCAAGTGGGCACTTCGCATCAAACAGGAGATCGTCGAAGACCTCTGGATGCGGAAGCAGGCCGGTGAACTTGGCGAAGCGGAGATCAAAGCGGCGAGGGAAGTTCTTGCTCATCGGGAAGCCGGTTGGTGGATCCAGCGAAGAGAATGGACGATATGGCGGCATTTCAAAGAGCAATCGGACGCTTTGTTAAATAAGGGGTAGTTTCCCCAGTGAAAATGCCTAAATACTCGACGGGGCGCATTAGACGGCTGATGAGTCGTTCGAGAGACTAAGCGAAATCTCGGGCATTTTAGAGGCGAATTGGAAAGGGTGAGGAGTAGAAGTTGAGACAACCGTATTACGCTGACAATATGGCGACATTGTATCAAGGGGATTCACTCGAGGTATTGCGTGAAATGGGCTCCGAATCGGTTCAATGTTGCGTTACTTCTCCTCCTTATTGGGGGCTGCGTGATTATGGCGCAGATGGTCAAATTGGACTTGAAACAACACCTGAAGGTTATATTACCAGCATGGTTGAGGTATTTAGGGAAGTTCGGCGCGTACTTCGCAATGATGGCACGCTCTGGCTCAATATCGGGGATTCTTATGCAACCGGAGCAGGATCGTGCAGAAGCGTAGGAGGCGGAAACCGCAAGCATGAAAGCGTCATTGAAAGCGGCGGATATCCGTCGTGTCAACCTAATCGAATGCCACAAACTGGATTGAAACCGAAAGACCTTGTAGGCATACCGTGGATGCTTGCATTTGCGCTGCGTGCCGATGGCTGGTATTTGAGGTCTGACATCATTTGGTCAAAGCCTAACCCGATGCCTGAGAGTGTTGCCGACAGGCCAACAAAGGCGCATGAGTATGTGTTTTTACTCTCAAAGTCAGAGCGGTATTACTATGACGCGGAAGCGATTAAAGAGCCATGCAAAGATTCGAGTGTTGAGAGATTAGGCCAGAACGTCGAATCTCAAGCGGGTAGTTCGAGAGGTTTTGGCGGGATGAAAGCAAATGGCCCGATGAAAGCAGTTTGCGGAGATAAACGGGGGCACGCTTCTGGTGAAGATGTTCCATATGCGCACAATTCTCAGAGCAGGCACGGAAATGCAATAAAGCCTCCACTATTTGGCGGAGCTAAGGCCGAGGGATATGGGACTCGAAAGCATAGCGGCAAAGAGTGGAATCCTACGCAAGGCGGAGGTGGAACGGGATTCGATGGACATAGTGGCAATCGTCATGCAGACGGAACACCGTACCTTATGGCTAATAAGCGCACGGTTTGGAATGTGCCAACAAAGTCATGTAGATTCGCTCACTTTGCGACCTATCCGCCTGATTTGATTAAACCGTGCATACTCGCGGGTTGCCCTGAAGGTGGAATGATACTTGACCCCTTCGCGGGAAGCGGAACAACGCTCGAGGTTGCACGAGATTTAGGCAGAAAAAGCATAGGCATTGAGTTGAGTCCTGAATACTGCGACATTGCGATTAAGCACAGGCTCAAAGGGCAGAACGGACTAGGACTGTGAAATGCATCTGGTGCGGAACAACCGCCGAGATCATGCCCATGAAGACAACCGGCGCTTGTGCGGTCACTGCCGTAAGACAATGGCGAAATTATCACCTGAGAAGATTGTCGAGAGAGACAGAGCGGCGAAGAGGAGAGAGAAATGTCAGTAATAATCGGAATTGATCCAGGAAAGACGGGAGCAATCTGCGCATTGAACGATAGAGGCGTCGCAGAATTTCACGACATCGACGGGAGTTTACCGGGAGCGATTCATAAACTCTCGACTTATATGAGCGGTGATCATAAAGAGCAGATTTTAGGCGTCGTGATCGAAGGTGTTTCACCTATGCCGACTGATGGGGCACATAACGCATTTGAGTTTGGCAAGACCGTTGGAACGCTTCGGGGCGCATGTATGGCACTTGGAATTTCAATCATTGCGGAGCCAAGGCCTGCCGACTGGAAAAAGGCGGTTGGGATAGCATTGAACCCGCCGAAGTGCCCGAAGAAACCGGGGAAAGACGCAACGTCTCAAGAGGTCGCAGAATATGTGGCAGCAAAGAAGGGGCATGTTCAAGCCAAAAACCGATACAAGCGAGAGATGGACATATCATCACGAAATCGAGCCGTTGAAGTCTGCCCGAAGTCTGCCCCAATGTTGATGAGGGCAAAGGACACAGACAGGGCAGAGGCATTGCTGTTGAGTCGTTTCGGCTTCTTGAAGCTCGGAGTTGTGACATGAAACCTGTGATGTATCCGAACGAAATCTACGCCCGAGCAAAGCATTGCGCTAACTGTGGCGCAAACTCGTGGAAATGGCGAGAGAAGGCGTTTGGTAAAGTTGGCGGCCACATGTGTACTCAATGCAAAGTGACTTTTAAGGACCGAGAAGAATTAGATATGGCGGCATAGATGAACACCAGAGAAACCGCCCACCAACGTGGAGCGCGGAGGGAGATTAAATAATTGAGAATCATTCGAGCATTTCCGCGCAAAACTAATTTAACGCCTACGGATGATCTCTCAAGATATCCCGATCCAAGCCCTAAACGAAAAAAAGGTTATCCAGGTGGGTACGAATTTCCGGTACTGACCGATGAAGCGGATGAGATACAGATATCCGTGTCGTGGGTGGAGGATATTCAGAAAGCCGAACGCATGGCGAAAGCGTGGGAATACGTTGCTCCTGTGAAAATGGGAGGCCCAGCGTTTGACGATTACGGCGGGGATTTTGTACCAGGCATGTTCTTGAAGTTTGGGCCTGTTATCACAAGCCGAGGTTGTCCTGTTGGTTGCACTCATTGTTGGGCATGGAAGCGAGAAGGACTAGAGATCAGGGAGCTTCCGATTATGGACGGTTTTGATGTACTTGATAATAATTTACTTGCCTGTTCTGAGCCACATCAACGCGAAGTGTTCCAGATGCTTGGAAGACAAATAGAACCCGCAAAGTTCACGGGAGGTCTTGAAGCGGCACGTTTGAAACGATGGCATGTAGAGCAGCTTGCAAGCATGAGGCTACAATCGGCGTTCTTTGCGTATGACGAACCTGCAGATTTAGAGCCGTTAATGGAAGCGTCAAAGATGTTGCGAGAGGCTGAAATATCAAGGGAAAAGCTCAGGTGCTACGTGCTGATCGGTTACGCGGGAGATACGTTGGAATCGGCAGAGAAGAGGTGCCAAGCTGTTTGGGATATGAACATGATACCGTTTGCTATGCTGTGGAGTGACGGCAAAACCGAGCAGTCAAGAGAGTGGAAAGACTTTAGAAGAACATGGATATTACCTGCGATCATACGCAAGAGAATGAAGGAAAGAGCGAATCAATAACAACGTGGAGCGCGGAGGGGTTGAGAGGGGTGATTGAAGAGATGAGCAACAACATAGCAAACTACATAGCGGCAGTGAGTATGTGCATCGCCGTTGGAGTTGCGGCATGGTTTCATGTAACTGCAATCCTTGTGCCTGTTGGCATTACAGCGCTTATCGGAGTGATAGGATTCATGGTTCGCGAGTGGGACTTTGACTGACTAACCAAAACACCCCGCAACGGCGGAGGAGAACGAAGGGAAGGGAGATTGAGGGGATGAGTATGGATAGTTGCAAGCAATGCGGCGAATGCTGCGCCAGTATCTCAACCATGCTTTTCGGCAAGCCGTGTGAGCATCTCGTCCAAGAGGGAAGCGTGACAAGTTGCAATATTCACGATAGCGATTCAAGGCCGGAGTACTGCAAGGGTTATATTTGCGATTGGGCATCGAAGACGGAGGAAGGGAGATTGAGGGGATGAAGACACGATATTTTCCTGGTTATAAGTGGGAGGGCGGAGACTTTGAGACATTCACTACAGTCACAGTCTCAGGCAGATCAAACGGCAATTATGCATATGTGACTTGCTACAACGCAAACGATCAAATAAGTAGCCGTGAGACAATCCTGCTCAATGCGAATGGCGTCAGACAACTCCGCAAGGCGCTTGAACTTCGAGAGGCAGAGTTAGTCAAGGCGGGATTTTTGGAGGAGGAAGGGAGATTGAGATGATCACGCCAAACACACCACTACCAGCGGAGAGACTGGAGGAGATTCGGCAGGAGCTTGCGGCGGCGACACCGGGGATTCGACTGCCAAGAGAGGATGAGTATAGCCTGTCGATCAAACGAGAGACTCTGGTGCTCGATAATCCCACTTGGTTAGTGGTGGCCGCTACTCTAAACCCGTACATGGGCAACTTGTCGGCAAACATGCAGTTTTTCGCTCACACACAGACCGCGATTGCCGAGTTACTGGGCGAGGTGGAGAGACTCAAGGCAGATGCAAGACTCGGGCAGGTTGTGCGCGAAATGCCGAGGTTTGCAGGTATTGTACGTACCGGGCATTCCGCGTATCTTGGTACGGCTAAGGGGGGTACGATGAACGTCGATGAACTTATGGCATGGCAAGAGAAGGTTAATGCAGCAATTAGAGAGGCAGGAGAGTTATGAAAAACGATACCAGATTAGCCGAGATCAATCGAGAGTTAGAGGCGGCATGGGATATGGTCTATGCGCTATGCAAGCGGCGCAACCAACCAGGCAGCCGAGAGTGGATTATGACCATTCCTGTTGACCCAAGCGACCCTGACGTGGTGATCGGGAATGCACTTAAAGGTACGAAGGAGTTACTCGCCGAAATCACCCGACTCAAGGCGAGAGAGGCGGAGTTGGTTGAGGGGTTGAGATCGAGTCTTGAGGACTTCGAGTTTATCAACCGGCAAATAGAATCGAGTGGATGGTATGGGCATCCGTTCAACATGATAGTGAAAGAAATAAATGGTTTACTCAGCCCAACCACCACGCAGGACGCTAGCCTCGTGATATGCGATCATGTCGATAAATGCGACTTATTGGATTGCACTACCAGGTTGCCTCACTATAGAAATGATGCTTGCAAAATCAAATGTCGCCTATTCCGTGAGTCGAAGTGCGTACCAATCACCACGCAGAACGGAGACACCGATGAGCAGTAATGAAATAGATCTGCTGTACAAAAAATTAGCAGATCGTAACTCAGAAATCGCCACATTAACAGCAGAGGTTGAGAGGCTTCGAGAGCGGGAGGCGGCATTGGTTGGTGCTGTCAATGAATCATCTGTCGCATTAACGCTCGTAGGAAATGAACTATGTTGCTACCCCGATCATAGTGTTTCAGTGATGGCAACAGTTGAGTTGGCTAAACGCCGATGTGTGGGCCTGCTCACCCCCAACCCCGCCGACACCACGGCTGAGGAGCAGGTGTGTGGTAATTGTAAATCATACCAACGCTGCGGATGGTTGGCGACACAAAAAGGCAAGTTAGTTGCATGCATATTTTCACCGAGCAAGTGGACACCGAAGGATCAGGAGGGATTGACCAATGAATGAACAAACGCAGAAACCGGACGTATGCCCGAGTTGTGGGGCGGGTCTATCTGGCAAGGCGAGATACTTGACCGTGTTCATGTGTGGAAGCGAAATATGGATAGACGGCAAGAATGTCGAGAATATGAAGCAATCGAAAGCTTGCCAAATCGCCGAATTAACCACCAAACTCGACGCCATGACCACGAGGGCTGAGACTGCGGAGAGGGAGCGGGATGCGGCGGTTGAGATGTTGGCAACAAGCAAATGCCATATAGAGTTACTCAACATGATTGTGTTTTGGGGTGAATCCACCGATCCACGATCTATGGTCAAGCACATGGTTGATAACCATATCTGCCCACCAGATCAAAGTGGTGACTGTGATTCAACGCAAGGGTGTGAAGATTGCATCAATGAGTACATCGAAATGGCAAGAGAGGGGAGTATCAGATCATGAAATACCTATCCATCGAAATGAGCAAGCGACTTCACGAACTAAACGCTTTTGCGGGGAGGGCTTTTGAGGTTGGGGATTGGGTGTACATGACCTATCCCTGTACGAACAATCCGTGGGTTATTCGAGACGAGCAGGACGTTGCCGAGATATCGCGTCAAAACGAGAAATCCAGATGCCTGTTTCGCCCCCGACTCGACGATGTGATTGATGAGCTTGAGCGATTATGCGGTATAAAGCCCGGACTACATCCCATGCTTGCCACGCCATCAAATATTCTCTGCCAAGAGTGGTTCAACGGGTCTGCCGTAAACGGCATAAGTCCCAATTATCTCGAAAGCGCCGCAGCCTGCCTAATCGCAGTCCTTGAGGCGAAGGCAGAGTCAAAACAGGAGGTGGATTGTGAGGGAGTTTGATGGGACGTGTGGAAAGACATGTAGATTTTGCATAAGCCACGATATAATACCACTTCTACACTGTGATTTAAAGCCAATGAGAGGAGTGCGCAACCCAGGTCATAAGTGCGATCATAAAGATGAACGACTCAACGCACTCAAAGCCCAGTTGGGAGATGAGTTTGTGGTTGTGAGGCGAGAGGATATTATCGCCACTATGGACACTATTCCCACAAACATGGGCGCTTTTATTTCTGGGTTCGGATTTGGTAGACGGTGTGCCTACTGTGGGCAGTCAGGTCGATATGACGACGAGATACAGCATGACACGGATTGCAAATGGGCTCGACTCAAATCCGCACTCGACAAAACCGCCGACATTTCGACAGTCGAATCAAGCGTGAATGAGCGTGACATTTTGGTGGACAAAGCGGCGGACAAAACATCAACAAATAACAGAGAGGAGCACTAAGTTGGACATCATCGTAACAACACCAAAAAGCGAGACGGAGAACGCGGCTCGAGAAGCCGAGAACTGCATACAAGCCGGGGGAGGGTTCTACTTCCGGCGATTCCCGGTGAAGCCACAAGGCGTTAAGGTTGGCGACCGCGTCTTCTATGTCGAGGACGGATATATTCGAGGGTATGCTGTAGTCTGCGATATCTTCTTCTCTAACGGAATCACCTGTGATACCACTGGCAGAAAATGGCCGTCCGGCTGGTACTTGAAAATGCCTGCGGATTCATGGCGTTGGATTGAGCCTATTGAAATGCGAGGCTTCCAGGGATGGAGGCAGATGGTCAAGCCTGCGAAGATTCCGGTGATCGATAGGGGTGGTTGGCTTGATCCTAGACCCGCATTGGAGGCGACACCATGAGCAATTATGACGATCAAAGGCGAACGCGTCCATCGCAGCTACTCAGAAACAAACAGCAAAATAAAACGTGCATAGTCTGTGGAAAACCTGGCAGCCCGAGAATCGACCACGGGTTACCGTGTGGAGTGTATTGTGATAAGTGTTTCAGTGACATGCAGACCGATTGCAGGCAGAGGAGTTGGTGACACCATGACACGACCCCTAAACCGGCACTCGGCAGAGCACGTTATCTGTTCTCTGAGCAAGCTAAGTCACTCCCAGAGGACGCGATAAACATGTGTAGCGATCGGTGTTTGACGTGCGGGCACCTGGTCAACGTCCACGGCAAAGGGTGTTGTTCTAATCAAGGATTCTGCGAGTGGATTAAACCAGGAGAGGAGAAATAATCATGAAGCTAACTAAGATCAAAAAAGAATTAGACGACCGTTTGGAGATAGCGCAGACAGTTGGATGCAGTGGAGATATGGACGATGCCAACTCCGCAGTCGAACAACTAATCGAAGAAGTCGAACGATTGCAGAACATCATTCTTGGCGTTGGAGTTGACGCACAGATGAGCCTTAGACCGTTCAAAGCGGCAAAGCCAGTGGGCAGTTTTATTGATCGAATCATGGCACTGCACGCGGAGATTTTGGAGGATACGTTAGATTGAGCGCGCACAAACAACCAACCGAAATAATTCTTGACATCTGAAACAAAATACCCCCAAAACTATGGACACAAACCACAACATGCAGTAGGATATAGTAGGCAGGCAAGCTGTATGTTGTGGTTTTAGGGGTGGGGATTTGGGGTGGCGGTGTGGAGTGTATGAGAGAGGATAACCAATCATGCTGACGGAGAGACAGGTAACAGGCCATAGATGGCGATGCAAGCTAAAGAATCGAAGAGTTGAGATACTGCGCTATGACGATGACGGCTCATGGGGGATGCACTTCCGTAGATTGCGATTGAAACCAGACGAACCTAAAGTCGTCGTTACCAAGTTAAGCCTATCAGATGATGCTATGAAAGCTGTAATCGGTGGATATATCCAAGGAATAGCATATCGGGAAGGGATCGACGCTCTTGACGAGATAGCTTCATGGGTAATTGGAGAGTCGAAAAGATTAAGGTTGAAGGAACAAGAAAAGATCACCCCACCTGTGGAAAAGGAGGGTTGAATCGACATGACAGTCAAACTGGGGGCATTAACCGTAACAACAGACGACCAAAGCGAAGAACTAACCGCACAGGCTGATGAGTTGTTGAGACACACCAAGCTCGACAGATCGCGACCGGCATACACGACCGCCACACTTGAGAGGCGGCAGAGGTTGCTTAATACGAGAGAAGCATCTGGAATCACAACTGCAATGGTCGAGGAGCGCAACGCCACGCCGCATATCGCAGAGATGCTTGATGCTATTAGAGAAGATTTTCAACGCTTGGCTGATAAGTACCTCAGGGATGCAGGTTACGCAAGAGACTATGCAGTTTTTTCACTCGATATTCTTGGATGCACACAGGAGCAAATTGCAACTGCCCTAGATATGGACCAAACAACGGTATCAAGGCGCATACACGCAGCTAAGGCGCGTATATCGAGGCATTGGGTCGATTGCCCTTGGTGGGGTTGGTATGAGGTGTACATCAGCGAAGTTAGGCGAGGCGGAGAATAAATATAAACTTTTTTTTTGCGAAATGTGCATAAAACCCTTTTGAAGTCTCCTAGTAAGTATAGCCTTTGAAGTATCAGCGCATAGGGCCTAGCTTGATCAGCGAAAACCTGGTTTCCTCACCAGCCTGGCCCTATATAATCATTCGCGGGATGTATACCTGCGAACAACGACAAAGAAAGCCTGTCTTTCTAGTCTCTAAAATCAACCCACCCAACGAGGCGCAATCATGGCGGCTCACTCGGCCTTCATTGTCATGCGAATTGCGCCTGGATGGGTTTGAAACTCAAGGGTGATACATGCTGATCGCTGAATTGCTGATCATATCAAATCAATGTTTACCTGACTACATCCTGTCAGCAGCATTGTCGGTAGTTGATGAGGCGGGCAAAGCAGGGAGTCATCACCAGCGTGGGAATCCAGTCAGACATCTCAACAGTCAAGAGTCATCCGGCTGGTATGACACATATCAAGACAGTTTAACTCACACCACAAAGCACAACGCCGGGCATTATGTTCGGAGGCGATAAGTTCAGTTTGCAGAAAGGATACTAATCATGAAAGTTAGAGCAAAGTTTTATGTTGATAGAGTTGAACCAACGACCGAAGGCGGGGAAGTTGTGCTTTATCCTGTAGTTGGCGGTAGTGCTGAGAATGATTCATTCTACAAGTATACCCCTGCGGGCAGTATACATCTATCCACAATCAACGAATCTGCAATCGAGCAGTTTGAGGTTGGCGGTCAATACTACGTGGACTTCACACCTGTTGAATAATTTGGCGAATACGAGAGACGTCAAAGAAAATTGAGGGGAAAGCAGGGTTCATCCTGGATTGCTGCAAAGCACTTACCCTCACCAGTCGTACCCCATGCTCCCACATGCTACGGTGTGGACGTTCATTTCCTTCCTTCCACCGGGGCTGAGCAAGCACGGGTTGCTTCTCCTTTTCCCGACTTGCTCAGCCCATCCTCTGGAGGTCTAGTACAACAATTTTGCAACATCGATGCTCATGCCTGTACCCGACGCTTGCCAGTATCGCTCGATAGCGTCGACAAGCGCGGCATCCTGGAGCAGTTCCAGCCGGTCGAGTTTCACATGAAGCTCCTGGCGGTCTACGTTCCAACGCTCGAAATAGTCATCCTCTGCGTCCAGTGCGGACTGACCCAGAGCGTTGAGGCTGTGCGGCTCGAATATGGTACCGTTGCAGATGTCGCAGAGTAACGATAACTCATCCGTGGTGAACGTGTCGCGGATCTCTGATCGTGCTATGTTGAGCATGTAGTAGTATCTCGATAGCGCCTCGCGGATCGACTCGGATACGTTGGCGTCACGCGCTGACACCTGGCGCACTAGATCGTCGTGGATTCGGATGGTGATTTTAGGCATTGTGATTCTCCTGATTTCTGCAATCGTCAGTTGCGTCTACATCCTCCGGCATGGCTAATGAGGCGCGGATTAGGGCTTCAGCGTTTATCCCGAATGCGTTTGCTATCATGATGAGAGTAGTTTGTCGCGGAGTGGTTTTCCCCTCCTCTAATCGACTATACGCGCTGACCCCCCGGCCTATTTTGGACGCAGCGTATTCCTGTGTCCACCCTAATTCTAAACGCCTGCGCTTAATTATTTCCGATAGTTTAGACACGGCGGCTTCCTTTCAATCTCTCCTCTTTTCGAGGACGGGCGGACTGCTCCGCCCCGGCAGGCCGGCATTTAGATCGTCACTCCACGCTTTTTGCATATATCTATCACGCGCTGATCTGTGTCGGCCAAGGGTCGTACCTGTGCACGGTCTCCCAGGTAGAGCCTACAGTTGGTGCTTATATGCAGTATTTCGCCCATTCCGTAGGCCGTTTTGTTAACGTTGTTGGTAGAGCCCAACCAACCATCGAGAACCGGTTCACCACTCATATTTTTATGGCCTGGATCAGCCTGCCCGACAAAAGTGGAGTTACCTCGTTCAGTAACTTCGATGATAAAAACTAGGTCGCCCTCGTTGTACTCGTGCTGTCCGTAATATGTTTCTAAATCCATCCATTGCGTTTTCATTGTATCGCTCTCCTTACTCTCTCGGCTATGCCGGTGGTATTTGTATTTGTGCTGGTTGATTATCTGCGGCAGTCTGCAACCCAGTTGATGATGTCGGCTTCTGGTGCAGTTAACAGCCAGTCAAAATGTTCGGCGGTTGCGCCGTCGATGTTCATGCAAATGTCAACGGCTTCGGGATCGTTCGGGAATATCGCGGATACTCGCTTTTCGGCGGCGGTTGTCATCTCGGCTGTGATTTCTCTAGGTTCGTCGTTCTCGTCGAGGTTGAAAAACTCTCTATAATCCCAATCGCAGGAGTCGGAGGTCGCTTCGTCTGTCGTCTCGACAAATGAGTATTCATCATTGCCCATCATTTTTGTGTTGCTCATTAGGGCGTCATACTGAGCCTGCGAAAGTACAAAATCTCCGTCGTAATCCTGCGCTGATTTCGTATTGATTCTGTAATTCATGTTGGTCTCCTCACCAGCCCGCCTTTCGGTCGGGTCTTATGGTTTGTGCCATTGTCGGCTTGTCTTATTGTCCGACACTGCTATTATACCACCGTGACACAGGATGTCAACATTTATTTTGAAAATAGGCAAATTATTTTTTGTCGAGCGTAAAAACCACATTGCAGGGTCTAGGGTAGCTCCCGAAAAGCCGTAACTCTGAACAGCCTGGCCCTGCCTTTTCAATCTGTGGAGAGGCATTAGTGGAGGTCGGCTGGACTGTGACGAATAGCACAACAGACGCACGAGGATGAACGAGAAACGGCATTGAATGACGTGCGAGTGCATTGATAGGGTGGTGATTGACGTGACAGACAGACAGCAGGCGTTCATTGATGAATATTTGATCGACATGAACGCGACACAAGCGTATAAGCGGGCTGGATATAAATGTAAGAACGATAAAGTTGCTGAAGTGTCATCCTGCCAACTTCTAAGAAATCCTATTATCTCTCGCGCAATAGAGGAAAAGCTCCAAGAACGCTCTGCTCGTACCGAGATCACCGCCGATTACGTCCTCACCGGCCTCCAGGAAGTCGCTGAGCGATGCCTCCAGAAAAAGCCCGTGATGGTGTTCGACAAGGTTGATAAATGTATGAAGCAGGCGACGCAAGAAGTCGAGGACGAAACCGGCCAGGTTGTCGAGGCTTCGGTGTGGACTTTCGACAGCACAGGCGCAAATAGGGCATTTGAGTTGATCGGCAAACACTTGCAACTATTCACCGACAAGCTGAAGGTTGATGGTTCGATGGCTGTTACCTTCGCTGGTGAGAATGTGTTGGAAGATGAGTCAACAAGTTAGAGTCAATCTCCCTGATATAGTTGGCAAGGGCTATGCGTCCTTCTGGCACTCTCGCAACCGGTACAGAGTCGTCAAGGGTGGTCGAGGTAGCAAGAAGTCGGCTACAACTGCTCTCTGGTACATCATCAACGTGATGAAGCATCCAAAGGCTAACGTGCTGGTTGTTCGCAAAACCGGCAATACGCACAAAGACTCGACTTTCGCACAGCTCAAGTGGGCGGCTCAGCGGGCACATGTTTATCATCTATGGGATTTCAAAGTAAGTCCCATGGAATGCGTATATAAGCCAACAGGACAGCGCATTTTGTTTCGTGGCTTCGATGATCCGCTAAAGCTTACGTCCATGACTGTATCAGTTGGCGTTTTGTGTTGGGTGTGGATTGAAGAATGTTTTGAACTGGACGACGAAACCGAGTTTGACACGCTCGATGAGTCTATCAGAGGCGAGATGCCAGATGGGTTATGGAAACAGATAACGCTGACTTTTAACCCGTGGATTGACAGCCATTGGACAAAGACAAGATTTTTCGACAACGAGTGCCCTGACACTTTCACGCTAACCACTACCTACAAGTGCAACGAATGGCTTGACGAGCAAGACCGCAAGAAGATAGCTGACCTCGAGTTCTCGAACCCTGAGCGGTTCAAGGTGGTTGGACTCGGTGAATACGGATTGCCTGGTGGTGTGTACTACGAGGAGTTCAGGCGCGATATCCATGTGGTCAAAGCATTTGAGATCCCTGACCACTGGAGGCGATTCTCTGCGCTTGATTATGGTTTCGATATGTTGGCCGTTCCATGGTTTACAGTCGACACAGAGGGCATTGTGTACCTCTACAAGGAGTTATACGAGCCTGGGCTGACTCTCAAACAAGCGGCTAAACGGATACTCCACGTCAACAATGGTGACAAGATCGAATATATATCATCTGCTCCTGACCTCTGGAATCGCAACAAAGATTCCGGAGTGCCAGAAGTCGAAACGCTCATCAATGCTGGCTTGCGTACGATCATACGTGCGGACAATCGGCGTATACCTGGTTGGCGTCATCTGCGTGAGTATCTGAGCGTGTACGAGCAGCCGACCGATAACGGCGTCATCAAGACGGCTCAGTTCAGGATATTCGACAACTGCAAGACGGCTATACGGACGCTCTCCAGCATAACGAAGGACGAGCGCAACCCTGAAGACGTGGCCGACGAACCGCACGAGCTGACGCACATGCCCGAGGCTATACGGTACGGCATGATGAGCAGACCACAAGCTGCGCGTGTGCCTGAACCACCAATCGGTTTGTTCTCGGTTGCCTGGCAGGAGAAACAGCGACGAGCAAAGCGCAAATGGTAGGAGGAGAAGAATATGAAAGATCGAAATGGCGTCGAAATCAGAGTAGGCGACGAGGTATTGTATGAGGTTTTTGCAAACAACGTGATTTGCGAGGTACGTGATATTTTCCCCAAAGGAGAGCCTTATTGCACAATTTCTCCGCTCCCGATTCAGCAAGGTGATATCCGCATTCAGATGGACAATGTTGTCTCCAGCAAAATCGTACTCTGGAGGCGAGGAAAGACGGGCTCTGAATGCGTAAAACAAAAGGGGCTCGCACCTGAGACCTTACGTGCAGGAGTATATGTCAGGCTCAATAATCCGGACGGGCCTCTGTGCAGGGTTTGTAGTGAGTGGCCTGGGTTTGCGGTGGAAATGCTGGACGCGAAACACTATGGACAAATCATAGGATACGGCATGGGGAATATACCTAAGTTGTTCCCGGGTCAAATCACACTCGAGAGCAGCAACACCGATGCCGCAGACGGGCTGAGGATTCTGATGAAGGCAGTCATTGACGCAGATTCACAAGCCATTCGCCCGCAACGCTCAACTGTGGAAGTCGACAAGAATCTACTTTCCAAGCTCACCAGGAAGATAGATATTTGTGAGCAGGAACGCGCAGCTGATCGCAAGCGCATTGCTCAATTAGACAGAACTCTATCATCTGATCTGTCTAGGCTTAGGGTAGCGACAGACGACAGCCTAAACGAGATGAAAACCAGACTCAACAGAGCAGATGCCTTGTATGATGCTGCAGATAGTATATTAACTACACTGCAAATACAACGATCGACTTTCCTAAGCGAGGAGAAATGACATGGGATCAGGCAGGATAGTACGACTCGATGAACAGCAGCAACCATCGTTCTCACAGATTTTGAAGACGCATGAGACCAACATCGGCATACTCGCAGGCCAACTCCGGCAGGCGCAAGACGCGGTACTGGATTTGCACAATCGGGTGCTGGTGATTGAGGCCGATCACGGGATAGTTGAGATTAAAAGCGTAACGGCTGTTGAGAGCCTTATTCAGAGCTGCCAGAAATACTATGATAAGCCTGGTAATGGAGTGGGCGGCATTCTCCACATAGTGCTTGATGATGAGAATGTGGATGATGAAAATATAAAATATTGTCTTGGTCAAGCTGCAAGAAAAGATGATATTCCAGCTGTAAAGATCGCCAGTGAGCTTCTTGGTATGAGCGTGGAAGATCGTCTTGCAGTAGTAAGAGGTTTGTCACATGTTCTATGACTACATTTGTGCAGGCTGTGGGCATCACGAAGAGCGTCAAGTTTCCTACGAGTCGAGAGACAAACAGCTCTGCCAACAGATGAATGTTGAGGGTTCGGAGCATCCTTGTCTATGCTCAATGATCCGTCAACCACACTACCAATCACTCGCCATCCATCCCCAGGGCGTCGAAGGTGTGTTCCAGGCATCACGCGCAAAACTGCTTGATCCTGATGCCTATCCGGGCAAGCGGGCAAGACTTGACAGTATGAACGGGTTCAAGAACTCTTCCGAATATGACGAACAGGGCAGGCCGCTTGCAGGACTGAGAAGGTAGATAAATGTCTAAATCATACAAGCTAACCGACGACACACGCGCGATAGTCCAGCAGCGCATCGACTCTGCGAAAGAGGCTCACCGGCAGGCTGTCGCACTCTCTGAGACCGATTACGACTACGCGGCTTTCCCGGACTCGCACGAGCGCAACCAGGCCATGAATGACGGCAGATACTGGGATATCCAGCATAACCGGCCCGATGAACTCATGCAGATCAATCACGTCGCCCCTTGCATCGGAGCGAAACAGGCCATCGTCACAGGCGGCGAAACGGTGTTCACGCTTCACGGCAGACGCCAGCAGTACGAAAATATAGCCGATGACGTTAACGCGCTCCTTACCTCACAGTGGCAGTCTAAATCGTTTGACGATGTGTGTAATGCTGCTCGGTACGATGCCAGCGTTCACGGGTTTGGTGTAGTCGAAATCGGCTGGAAGATCGACTGGCAGAACACCGTTGAATATGGTTCGAGGCCACAGGCGTTGATCGACTCTGAGAATTCGAAAGTTGCACCAACTCCCGATTTGGCTTTACCAGAGTCCTCAGAGGGTTCTCTATCCCTCGCTACCGACCAGGCGGGCGAGATTGCTTATCCCTCCAATCTCGCCTTGCCTGACTCCGAGATGTTCATGGACGAGATGCCTGAAGTGCCGGAAGAAGAGCCGATCTACGACGATCCGTTCATCGAGCGGTTCTCGCCGGCTGATTTCTTTGTAGATCCCGGTCACACGATGCCGAATCTTTCCGATGCTCGGTATGCGTTCAGGCGTAAAGATGCAAGATTGAACGATGTACGTAACAACAAGGCCTATCGCAACAACAAGGATTTGAAGGGCGAGGTCAGGAAGGGCAAATACGCAGGTACGAGTGATTCAGCCGTCCAGGTCGTGGCAGACGATATTCTGACTGTTGAGATATTCGACGGCTATATGTTTCTCGACAGGAACAATGACGGCGTAGAAGAGTTTCTACATATAATCTTCTGCACCGAGACTGGCAAGGAACTGCTCTGCGAGTCTACGCCATACCCACACTTTGCGAAGACCGGCAATCCGTATCCGTTCGAGGTCTACGTCAACGAGCGAACCAACATGGATAGCGGGATTTACGGCAACTCGGATGTGACGGCGGTGGCGGATATTCAGCGTGCGCACGATCTTGCATACACCATGATCGAGTATCAGCGCAGCCATTCACCGAAAATCTACAAGTGCCTGGCGTCATTCCTTGAGTCTGATGAGGGGCAGGTGTTCAAGCAGTCAGTCGAATCCAATGTAGAGAACATCGTCGTCGGCTTCACGGCTGATGCACTCGGTAGCTCCGGCTGGGAAGTCAACCCGGCTGTTCATCAGGACGCGTATCAGGCACTCGCAAGCACCAGGCCGCACATGCTGGAAAGGATCGGCATAACCGAGTATCAAGGCAACAGTTCCTCAGCCACGAAGCGCACTGCCTACGAGGTCAATACAATCGCGCAGCAGGGGCAGACCAGGCAAGGCACGTTCGTGCAGGAGTTCAGCAAGTTCATTGCGAGGCTCGCATACAAGGTGCTCATACTCGATCAGCAGTTCATCGAGCGGGCGCGTGAATATGTATCCGTGGATGCGACCGGAGCGCGGCAGTTCGGAGATGTGACAGTCGAGCAGCTCCGTAACGGCGTGGAGAAGCCGGGCGTCGAGAAACCGGAGGGGCTAGTGAACTTCGAGAAGTTGCTTGAACCGGGCATACAGTTTGCCGTCTCGGTAGACCCGTCGAAGCAGTCTCCGCCGAATCCCGACCAGGAGATGCAGAACACGCTCAAGCTGATCGGTGCGATAGGGCCGATGATGAACATCCCCGACCCGATGCGGCAGGGAGAGACGATCATAGACCCTCGAATGCTCCTGCAATCACTCGTGAGCAAGTTTCCTCTTGCCAACGTGAGCAAGATCGTGAGGGACGAACCGACCGGGGAGGAAGAGCAGAGTCTAGTAGAGCACTGGAAGGGCATCGCTATGAAGGCCGTCCAGCAACTCCAGATGATAACGCAGCAAATGCAGGGTGGCGGTCAGCCTCCGCAGGAAATGCCTCCTCCTCCTGATGGCGCTCCGATGCAGCCGGGAGGTATGCAGTGACAGTGGATCAATCTGTACTGATCCAGTACATCAGAGATAGAGCCGATCAATTAGGTCTGAAAGATTGGACGGTTGAACTTGGTGATCAGCCTCCTATGGATGAAGACGCACTCGCAGAGCTTCACCCTACGGAGGGTCGTAAGTGGGCAGTCATTCGAATATGTTCGCATTTCGGCAAACTCTCACCAGAGGAACAACGATCAGCGATCATCCATGAATTGCTCCACTGTCATCAAGTGCCAATTCTGGACATTGTGAGGCTTGATCTGTATGACGCGAGGGTAATCCCTGCCAGTACATACGATATATTACACAGCACAATGAGACGTGCGGCTGAGTATGAGAATGATGCGTTGTGCGAGGCGATATCTCCCATGTTTCCGCTTATTCCGTGGGAAGAGACTAATCTAAAGCAAAGTGAGGGTTAATATGCAAGCAACCGTTATAGGCAACAGAGTCGATGTAGGGCCGTTCGCAAACAAGGCGGCGGCGGCAGAATGGATCCAGGACAATATCGAGTCGAGTCATGGGTTCGTGACCAAGCGGGGTGAGGTGTACGTTAACGTGTACCTGCCTCAAGAGTCCGTGGAGGCGTTCGTTGCCTCAATCAATGGCGGCGAAGTGCCCGTCAAAGTCGCAGCGATAGTAGAGCCGTCCGAGTACGACGACATGACGAAGAAAGAACTCCTCGAACTCGCTGACTCTCTCGGTCTGGATCTCGGCAAGCGTGACTCCAATGCGAAGATAATCCATGCGATCCAAGAGGCGAAAGCCGAAAAAGCTGAAGAGGCAGGTGATTAAGTTGGCGGCAAAGAAGAAGGGGATGCCTCCCGGTTTAGCTGCGTTCATGGAAGCTAAAGGGAAGAAGAAACCCATGACTGGCGCAAAGATGAAGAAGGGCGCGAAGTGTTGCCCTACGTGCGGTAAATAGGTTCAAAAGCATAGGTGAAGCCGACCTAACCCAAACGGGCGTGATTCACAAGGAGCAATCAAACAATGGCACTCGAAGATATACAGGTGGCACCAAACACGGACGATCTGACCGAAGAGGGCTCACCTACCCTTGATTCAGACGACGATCAGTTACTCGAACCGGACGCAACCGGGAACACAAGCGACGATGATGAACTGACCGATGAACAGCTGGAAGCGCTGGAACAGACTGGCGAAAACCAGATACCTGGTCCACGATTCAAGCAACTCAACCAGAAAAAGAAGGACGCCATAGCAAGAGCAGAGGCTCTTGAATTGGAAGTCCAGAGATTACGACAACAGCATGCAAGTGTTCCCACGGCGGAAACGATGGCTCAGGCTATCAGACTGGCGAATCAGCCGGAAGTTGTGCAGGTCGATCCAGATGAAGAGTTCTACCGTCAGATCGATCAGCGCATAGCCGATGAGGGCGAGGACTCGGTATTTGCTTCGGAGATGGAGAAAACTCTGTACTACAGAGACAAGGCCAATCACCAGCGAACCAAGTCACTCACTCAGCAACTCCAGAATGTGCAGCAGGAGAATCAACAGACGATTCAGCAGAGGGCAATGGCCGAGTTTGAATCTACCATTGAATCACTCGAGCAGCAGTCCGGAGTCAGGCTCACGGCAGAACAGAAGCAGGAAGTCGGGCAGAAAGCATTCATCATTGGAAGCGGCTACAAGAGCGGAAATATCGCGTTTGATGTGGCTACTATCACCGAAGATGCTTTCACCCTCTACACTGCCAAGAACCAGGTAGCCAAGGCATCGGCTGACAGTCGTGCGGCTGCGGTTAGAGCGACGAAGGTCGGCATAACCCAGCGCAGGCCAGGCGGAGCCACTGCCGGACACACCGAGCCGGACTACAGCAAGATGTCCGACCGAGATGTGGTCATGGGCGCTGTAGATGAGGCTTTCGCCAAGGCGGGAATTCAGTAAATAGCTGTTGTCACCACACTAACAGAAAGGTGACAAATCACAATGGCGACTACACAAGTAATTGCATCGGCACTAGCCGCATCACTCAACAGGCGCGGCCCTGAGAACTACAAGCAGATCATGCAGTCACAGCCTCTCCTCATAGAGATGGAGCGCACCAATACGTTCCAGCCGTGGGGCGGCGGCGGCTACAATCTGGAGTTCGTAATCAAGAGCGGCAAGAACCAGACTTTTGACTGGGACGACTACAAAACCCCGCAGGTACTCACCGAGTCCGACACCAACCAGGTGGCTTCCCTGAATACCAAGTACATCTCAGGAAACGTCACTTGGTATAAGCGCGACGAGATCGCAAACCAGGGCAAAGAGCGAGTCTACAACTTTGTAGAGGATAAAAAGTCGGAAGCCGTTGACTCTGCAAAGGAGAAACTCGGTCTAGGGCTCTGGCAGGACGGCTCCGGATCGCTTCCTCACGGCATTCCCGCAGTTCTTGCGATTGGCGGGATGCTGACTGCCGGAAAGACTGCGAATGCGAACTACGGCACTTTCGGCGCGAATACCTATGCGACTATAGATCGCTCCGTTGCGGCCAACTCGTTCTTCATGCCTCGTTCCGGCCCGGCGTACACCGTCGACTACAAGAACGGCGCCCCCGTGGTCACTTACGGGCCGTACAACACAGCAGAGGCTCTCGTGCTTCAGGGCGGCACTGACGGCGGCATTGAAACGCTGTTCCAGGATTGTTGCAACAACGGCGGCGGTGAAGCTCCAAACATGGCTATCACCACAAAGGCGCTGTACAACAAGATCCTCGCTCAGCTTCGCGCAAAGGTCCAGATCCAGGAAGGCGGAAACCAGCGAATGGTTGATGCCGGATTCCCCAACCACTTCGTGTACAACGGCTGCACGGTTGTTTGGGATCAGAACGCACCTACGGGCCTTTGGGCTTTCCTGAACACGACCTACTTCAACGTTCGGCCAATCGCCGGATACGACAAGCAGTTCGTTGCTGACGAGACGGTGAAGCTCGGTGCAGTCGGTGTGGATGGATATACCATCCTCATGACCTGGGCTGGAAACTTCCAGTGTACCGTTCCCGGACGACAGGGCGCACTCACAGGGAAAACCTGATCGTAGCCCAAGAGCTATCAAGTGATGAGATATAATCATAGCTTTGCGGCTATGGAAAGGAAATAGCACAAATGATCTATTTGAATCAGACTCCAGCCAACAAGACCTACGTCCTCAGCACGATGAACGTGCCGTTTGGAACCGAAGTAGCGTTCGGAGATGGTACTGTGTATCAGTACATCTACCAGGACAGCGCCTCTCCTGCTTCCGTCGCAGAGGGAGATTGGGTGTTTATCGGCGCGGTCGGACTTGCAACCGCAGATAATCCTGCTGCAAGTCCTGCTGCGACCACAGCCATCCCCCAGAATGTCGGCGTTGCCATCGATGACTACACGGTTGCCGGTGGTATGTGGGTACAGACAAAGGGCATTGGCAATGCGAAGGTCGACGGCACTGACGATGTAACAATCGGCGATCAGTTGCAGCTCGTCAATGCGGCTGTTCACGCCGTGAAGGACGGCGGAACCGCTCTGACCGTTGACTCAGTGGCTATCGCTCTTGAGGCGTACACTACAGGCGCAGCGGCTCTCAAGTCCGTGTACATCCACGGCAGAGCAGCGATAATCGGTTAAGAGTGATTCCGAAATGAATGACAGGGTGCCGGGGGTTTAATCGCTCCCGGCATCATTGAAAGGAAAACAGCAACATGTATAGCGTGTATCGAAGATCAATTGTACTTCTGCCCGCAATTCTCTGTCTGCTCGTGTGGTTCACGCCATACGTCCACGCAGGTGCAGTGACGAACGTCACCATAACGCAGCAGACCAAGTTCATGAACAGGACGGTTTTGTTCGGGACTTGCAAGCTCTCTACGTCCTATGCGTCTGGCGGGGATACGCTCTCAGCCGCGCAACTCGGGCTCTCTCAGCTTGAAAATGTAATCGTGCTTAACAGCCAGGCATCAGGATACCAGGTTGGCTTCAACGGCGTGACCTCTAATGCCGCAAAGCTCCAGGTATACGTGCCAAGCGGTACGGGCACGATCTCATGGGGAAGCGCACCTACCAACACGGCTATTGGGTTTGCAAGCCAACAGGATGTATTTCCATATACAAAGGCATCTAAAGCGCCTGCCGACGACGTAGCAGGTTCGGCGTTGTACTCAGACATTACCGGGGGCGGATCGCTGCTCGGAGCGAACTACGCGTATGTAGTGACTTCAGCAGTGCCGTCAAATGGCGTTACATTGACGATTGCCGCTCAACCGGACGTGCCTCGAAACGTTAACATCTGTTGTCATAACATCAACGGCGGGACGGTTGCAAATGCGGCCACTTCCTACCTGATCACGGGCACATTCAACGGTGCGGCTCAGACAGAGACAATCGCTATTCCTGCCGTGAGCATGGCGGACGGTGCTTGTATATACAAGAGCGGGGCAAAGCCGTTTGACACCATCGCGAGCATAGTTCCTACTATAACGGGCGGAACTGAGGTAGCCGGATTCCAGGTGATTGCGGGCATCGGCTCGAAGATTGGACTCAGCAGGCTGCTCTATACTCCTGCTGAAGCTGATGTCAAGATCGTAACCAAAACGGGCGCTCCTGTGGCGATCAGCAGCATTACGACAGCTACGGCCGGTTCGGAATGCGTGAATTTCGGCACGATTGCGGCCAACGATTACCTTGTCGTGAAGTACAAGACCAAGGCATACACTACTACTCCTACCATCACTCTCGGCACTGTTCCAACAATCGCAAGTGCTATTACGCAGGCTTCCGGAAACCTCGCTACAACTCCGGGCACGATCTACTACATGGCTATAGGTTATTAGAGTAGTATCAATTAGTACCGCCGAGGGCTTTGCGGTCTTCGGCAGGTGCTTTACATTCATCGACAAACAGGGGGCAATATAATGCCAGGACAAATTCCACGAACGCTTGCGGATTTAAGGCTCATTGCAAGGTACTACATCGACGAACTGTCGGCTGGAGTGGTGCTTGATAGTTCAATAGTCCAACTTGACCTCAATACCGCGCTTATGCTCGGATATGAGGAGTACGCAAGGCGTACCAAGTGCTTCTCTATCGAGTATACGCTTGCTTCGACAGCAAGTCAGGCGACTTACGCGCATTCGGATTTTGGCGTGACAGACGCAGGCAACCGCATATTCGAGCTTTACTATGTAGGTTACAATGCCTTGCCGCTCGAACGCACTACGAGACAGCAGTTATCCACTGCTATACCAGCATGGAGGAGTACGGCAGCAGGCACTCCGCTTGCGTGGTTCCCGTCCAGCGACATGCAGCTCACCCTCTACCCGAAACCGAGCGGCACAAGCAATATCCTCGTGGAAGGGTGGGAGACTCCCGATCCCGCTGAGTTTGCCGCAGATACTGACGAGCCGCTGATTCACGTCTCGGATAGATATCTCATAGCGGTATACGCGGCTCTCGTGACGGCGAAGCGCCTTCCGAACGTGGAGAACGCTGCAAGGTATCAGGAATTGAACAAGGACTACGACGAGGGCATGATGCGTGCCGCAGAGCGGATCAACAACGACGCGGACAAGGTCATGCTGGTTCAGCGCAACGTAACCAATATTGGACCTGGATCGAGACCGGCAGGATAGAATGAATAGGTAGGTGGCACACTATGGGTCAGAGCGCACGAACATTATCCGATCTCAGGCTGATGGCGAGGTCGTTTGCCAATGAACTAGTCGACGGTTTTTGCCAGACTAATTCGATAGTCGAGTTCGACCTGACAACGGCTGTTCAGTTCGGATACGAGCAGTATGCACGAGATACCAAATGTTTCCCGATCAGCTACACGCTCTCCGCGACACCGGATCAGGCCGTATACCCGTACTCGGATTTCGGCACGAGCGGTGCAGGGGCGCGCATGTTCGAGGTGCGCGCGCTCTGGTACAACCAGCAACCGTTAGAACAGTTAACGCTCGATGAGCTTGACCGGAGAAATAGCCTTTGGCGATTCGATGCGTCCGGTACGCCTGCCTTCTGGGTGGCGTACGGTGAGAGTCAGATCCTGTTCCACCACAAACCGGGGTCGGCAGGGAGCATCTTTATCGAGGGCTGGGAAACTCCCGACCTTGAGACGTTCAGCGTGGACACGGACGAGCCGACAAACGTCCACGTATCGCACAGAGAACTCATAGCATACGCCGCCGCTCTCCGCATGGTAGAGCGGATCGTGAACCAGGAGAACAATCTGCGCTATCAGTACATGGTTGATAGGTATAAGCGCGGCATAACATCGGCTCACAGAAACATCAATACGCCTGGAGGCCGATTGACCGTTGTAGGCGGAAGAGCAACCCCGGGGCGTGGCGTCCAGTCGATCATAATGGGTTCGTAGGAGGAGTTTTATCATGGGAAGAGATCTACAGGTAGTCGTCGAGGGTGGAAATATATCGCTCTCCGGCGTGAGCGCGAATAGCCTTGTGGTGAAAGGCGGCACGCTCGTATTTCAGCCGTCCCTATTCACCAACTCAAACTATACGCTGTTTTGGAAAGTCGGCGCGGCTTGCACGACTAGCAATTTTGAGGGCAGAACCTCCTACTCTCCGATAGAGATACCGCTTAATGCCGGAGGGTCTACCACGGTTCATTTTCTGCTTGTCGACTCGACCGGGGCGGAAGCAAACGGTGGGGCGGCTGACAGAATAGCCTACTACGTGCTGAGAGGATAGACCATGCGAGAGAATGCGCGAATACACGCAGATTCCGGCATATTAGACATGGAAGGACTCAGTACGGCAAATATCGCCGTTCCTGGCGGCGCGATCATGCTGCATAGCGCTATTGCTGGCGGGAACGTAGCGCACTTCAACATGAGAGAGGAATGCACATTCGCCAATGCTATGGGATCACTACGAGCTTCCGGGAATGGCGGAACCAGGTTGACAATGGCGCTTCAACCGGTAGGTAACTCGACGCAATATAACGGCACATCGATATACCCGAATACAGGCGAAGAAGCGTGGCAGGATCTGCTCACAAACGACGGGGATGATTCCTATGTAGTGATCAACCTGAGAGTGCTG